>Ga0111172_1012_pt1 | contig 119742 bp, 104 predicted proteins | sample DeeMarSWOR324_28_FD_80233 | JGI IMG/M metagenome (GOLD analysis project Ga0111172, IMG submission 80233) | Anaerolineae bacterium SM23_ 63 | reverse complement strand
CAAAACGGGCCTGGGTACCGAGGGCCGCGCCCGCCTGCTGCAAGAGGCTCAAGCCATCGCAAAACTCAACCATCCCAACATCGTCACCGTTTACGATGCCGGGGAGACCGATGAACTGCCGTTCATCGTGATGGAATTTGTGGAGGGTCAGACGCTCCACGAAAAAAAGCCCGAGAGCCTGGAAGGGATGCTTGCCATCATGAGCCAGGTGTGTGCAGCGCTCGAGCACGCACATGCCAGCGGAATCATCCACCGCGACCTGAAACCGGAAAACGTCACCATCTCCCCCGACGGGAAAGCCAAACTGATGGACTTCGGACTGGCCCGTTCTGTCGCCTCCCGGTACACCGCCGAGGGGACGATCGTGGGAACGGTGTTCTACTTGGCACCGGAGCTGGCGTTGGGGCATGGGATTGACCACAGGGCAGACCTGTACTCCCTGGGGGTCATGCTCTATGAGTTGACCACTGGAGAACTGCCCTTCATCGACAGCGACCCGGTGGCGGTGATCTCGCAGCATCTGCACGCTCCGGTGGTCCCGCCGCGCGCCAAGAACCCTGAGATACCACCTGCTCTGAACAATCTCATCCTTAGCCTGCTGAACAAAGACCCGGATGATCGCCCAGCGTCCGCGGCTGAAGTTGGTCAGTTGTTGGAAAAGCCGGACATCCTGGCAGAAGCCCCAATCCCGGAGGAACTTTCTCTATTGGATCGTATTGTGCGAGGTCGATTGGTGGGACGGGAACGGGAGCTTGGTGAAGCCAGAGCGCTGTGGAACAAGGCGATATCCGATGAAGGCCAAACACTGCTCATCAGCGGTGAGCCTGGGATTGGCAAGACCCGCCTGATGCGTGAGGTCGCCACCCACGCTGAGGTTTCAGGGGGACAGGCGATTGTGGGTGAGTGTTATGCCGAGGGCGGCGCACCCTATGGGACAGTTGGGCAAATCATCCGTCGGGCGTTCCAGCGCAGTGCGGAGGATGGCTTTAACCTTCCCGATTTCGTGATGGCTGATCTATTGATGTTATCTCCCAGCTTGAAGATATCCTATCCCGACATACCACCGAACCCGCCACTCGACCCTCAATCCGAACAACAGCGTTTGTTCGAGAGCGTGGTCGCTTTGTGCAAGGTGTTGAGTGAACGTGCCCCCTTGCTTCTAGTCGTGGAGGACGTCCATTGGGCGGACAGCGGGACCCTATCCCTGCTACGCCATCTGGCCCGTCGACTACGACGCGAACGAGTACTGCTTCTTGCTACTTATCGCGAGGTGGAGCTCGACGAAGCGCGTCCTTTCAATCAGGTGCTGATGGATCTCAACCGTGAGCAATTGGCGGTCCGTCTGAAACTCCCGCGCCTGAGCCGTGAGCAGACGAAAGAGATGTTGGAAGTCCTATTTGACGAGGAGATGAAGCCCGAATCTCTGGACGCCATCTACCACGAGACGGAGGGCAACCCGTTTTTCATCGAGGAAGTGTCCAAGGCGCTGGTGGAGAGCGGTAAGCTATATTTCGAGGATGGACGATGGCATCGCCCAGATATCGTTGAGGAACTTGAAATTCCGCAGAGCGTTCGCGTTGCAATCCAATCCCGAATTGGCAAACTGCCGGAACAGGTCCAGGAGACCTTACAGTTGGCGTCCATTCTGGGGCGGGAATTTGATTTCGATACCTTGGCGGAAGCGAGCGATTTGGATGAGGACGCCCTTATCGAAGCTCTGGAGAACGCCGAGCAGGACCAACTGATCGAAGAGGTGAGCACCGAGGACGGCGTGACCTTCGCTTTTGCCCATGCGATGATACCGACCACACTGGTAGAAAGTGTGCGCACCTTACGGCGACGCCGTATCCACCGACGGGCCGCCTCGGCAATTGAAAGAACCCGACCGGAGGATTACGAGGCTCTAGCTTATCACAACGGCGAGGCCGGTGACCATGATAAGGCTTTGAAATACTACACCCTGGCTGGTGAACGGGCAGCTAAAGCCTACGCCAACCAGGAAGCCGAAACCTACTTTCGATCTGCGTTGGACATGGCCCGTACAGAATCCGATCAAGCGCATCTGTACGTTGAATTAGGTGAGGTGTTGTTCAACCAGAGCCGTTTCGAGGAGGCGATCGAGATCTGGAGAGAGGGGATCAAACTCTACCAGGGGTTGGAGGATAAGGACCGCGTGGCATGGCTGTATGCGCGCTGCGGTCGGGCGGCTTGGTGCAACGGCGACACGCCCGGTGGTCTGACGATTTGCCAGGAGGGCATGGCAACATTGGAGGGGGCTCCGGACAGCACTGGTATGGCTAATCTGTTACAAGAGATCGCTCGAGCATACTTCTTTAATTTCATGCCAAATGAATGCCGGGAGTTGTGTGATCGGGCATTGGAGATGGCTGAACGAGTGGGGGCAGTAGACGTGCAAGCAGATACACTCGCGACAAAGGGGGTGTTACATGATCTATCAACCGAAGAAGCCATGAAAATTATTAAACAGGCTATCGAGTTGGCTGAATCTGCTGGGCTTCTGTTCCATGCTGTTAGAGCACATGTGAATTATGCCGCTATTTACAGTGCTCATATCGGGGATATATCTTCAGCAATTAAACATCTTCAACAGGCGGCGGAATTATGTCGAAGAATGGGCAACAAGGCTATGGAGTTATTTTGTGCTTGCCGTGTAACAAACGGGAACATTGACAAAGGCAATCTCGCAGAGGCTGAAGATCAACTCGCCGTGTTGCACGATCTGTTGGATGCAACGCCTGATCCCGGTTCATCCGTTATTGAACTAAAAAGTGTAGAAGGATATTTATTATACGTAAGGGGTGAATTAACGGAGGCTGCTGAACTGGCTCGGGAGGTACAGCGTGGAGCGCGAGACGCTGGTGATCTTCAATGGCTATCAGGTGCAAATGTTGACCTAGGTATGTTTCTATTGGAGATGGGCGAAAACGAGGAAGCCGAAACCGCTTTGCTCGAAGCGGTGGAGCTTCTTGATAAGGCCTCGTGGACGGGCAGTTCCCAACCACGAAGCCTGTTGGCCATGAAACATGTTCAACAATCGGATTTTCAAGAAGCTCACCGGTGGCTCGACGAGGCGCGGGAGAAAGAAGCTGAGCAGGGATCGCTATTTTTCGATACCTTCTTTCGGTTAATCGCCGAAAGACGTTTAGCAGTGGCTGAGAGGAATTGGCCCGAAGCCTGGGAGGCTTTTGAAGAATTCATGAGGATGGTGGAGAAGTCTGGGATTCGTTGGTATCGGGCACGAGCGCTACGGGAGTGGGGCGAGGCTCACCTGACACGCAGGGAACCGGGGGATGAAGAACGGGCACAAGAATTGCTCCTCGAATCGCAGACAGAGTTTGAGGAAATGGGCGCTCCAATCTATGCTGCCCAGGTGAAGGAGATCTTGAGCGGCTTGGCGTAAAGTCAGAAGGTATTCGAACGGGCATTGTCGTAGCAAAGGTTATGTATTGGCGATGGTGGCCATATAAGAGTGTTGATCCTCAAAATTTGTGTCCAAGTAATAAAAAATATGTGATCTCCTCCCAAAAGTGTGGATGATAGATGTGTTGTTATGATCAGAAGCAATAAGCCCGAAATGCAATCCACCTGTTCTTCAAGGCGTATTCATCCAATTCATGCATACCATTGAGGCTGCTGTTCATCGTCTTTCCAAAAGTGAAACCGTTATGGAACGATGACTCGTAGCGACGCCCTGGTAGGGCGTCGTTGGGGTGCTGGACGCCCATCGGGGCGTCGTTGGAGTGCTGGACGCCCCATCGGGGCGTCCCTACGATTAATCTGAGGATGCGATGGCTGGTGCTGCCATGGTTATGCTCTCCGATACGACCTGGGCAATCCTTTTGGACATTATCCGGGGAGGAATAGATTGGGAAGCTTGATCAAATGTCAGGACACTCATCTGAAGAAGATACACTTATGTCAACAATCCACAGGGTTTGGAGCAGAGCCCAAAAATGGGATTTCGTGTTGTTCCTCAAACGTCTGTCTTATCTTCCACGTCTCGGTTGAAGCTCCAACGCCCCTTTGGGACAGGTGGTGATGCATTTTCCACAACCGTTGCACGCCCAAGGATCGATGAGAAGCATCTCGTCACTGCGAACCCAGATAAGCGCCTCATAGCTGCAAGCGGGCAAACACATCTTGCACCCATCGCATCGTGTCTCGTCCAGCACAGCGATATATTGAGTGTCTGGTTGTTTGGAGGTTGTCGGCATCAAACTTATCGTATGATCCTGTTCTTATACGAAATGATCGTCCCCCGTCCTATCGCCTAGATGTAGACTTGCATAGGGCGGGGGACGATCTTTGCTCAAAGATGCCGCTTATCAATTAGCCGTTAATCAGGCAATTGAAGCAGGTATTCATAGGCGGTCAAAGCGGCCTTGGCGCCTTCGCCGACTGCGATCAGAACCTGCTCGGCGATGACATTGGTCACGTCCCCGGCGGCGAAGATTCCCTCGTCAGAAGTTCGGTTGGCACAATCGACGACGATTCGATCCAGCTCATCTCGCTCGACCAAGTGAGCAACGATCTCCGATTGAGGTTCTAATTCAAGCTCGACGAAGAACGCGTCGGCCTCGATTTCTCTCTTTTCACCGTCCTTGGCAATAACCAGCCTACGAGCGTAATCATCGCCCAAGACCGATTCAACTTGGAAGCCTTCCAACACCTCGACGTTTTCCGCTCCGAGTACTTTCTTACCCATCGAGGAACTCAAGTCGCCGTGGGTAGGCGCGATCAAAGTGACTTTTTGCGCGATGCTCGCCAATTCAGCCGTTGCACGCAGCGCAAGCATGGTGTCGCCGATGACCACTGTATCTCGCTCGATGAACAGCGGCGCATAGGAGACGGCGCTGTAGCACAGGCCGCGCATCATGAACTCTTTCTCGCCAGGGACTTCTAGTAAACGTCCCAATGCGCCCGTGGCGACGATCAGAGCTTTGGTTTCATGTTCCGCCCCTTCGCGAGTAGATACCTTATAGCCACCCTTAATCTTCTCGACTTTTACGGCTTTATCGAACACGCGGGCGAACTTAAGGTAATCAATCTCGTTCGAGAAGCGACTGACGACCTCCTCACCCGTGATGACAAGATGCTTCTCGATAAATGGGAGTTGAAGGCGGTAGTTCGTTTTTCCGCCCAAATCGCCGGTGATAAGCAGCACGTCCAGTCGTTTTCGTAAGGCGTAGACGGTGGCCGTTAAGCCAGCCGGCCCGCCGCCCAATACAATCAAGTCATGCATCGTTACTCACTCCTACTCTTCCGCTTCGGAGATAAAACCTTCAGCCATCATGTTGGCTGTCAGGTCGCGTGAGCGCCGGATGATCTTCTCGGCGTTTGCTAGCTCTTCTTCGTAGGTCATCGGTTTTCGAGCGATCCCCTCCTCGACTGCCTTTGCAGCGACAGCGGCGGCCTCCCGGGGGAAGACTTGCCAGTCATCCATGGTTGGTAGAATGCGATCAGGGGCTAGGCCTTGTTCAACGGCCAGCTTAGCAAGCTCGTCTGCAGCTGCTTTGCACATGGAATCGGTGATCGTCGAGGCTCGTACGTCCAGCGTCCCACGGAAGATCCCCGGGAACCCAAGCGAGTTGTTTACCTGGTTGGGGAAATCAGATCGACCTGTAGCAATCACGGCTGCGCCACCCTCTTCCGCTTCCCAAGGCCAAATCTCTGGGACTGGATTTGCGCAGGCGAATACGACAGGGTCTTTAGCCATCTTGCGAATCCAGTCGGGGAGAATCGTCCCTGGACCTGGTTTGGAGAGGGCGATAACGACGTCCGCGTCTTCCAACGCCTCGGGAATTCCACCCTGGCGACCTTCCTCGTTCGTCGTTTGACAGAACTTCCATTTGTCAACAAACTCGGCTTTACGCAGTTCAATATCTTCACGCTCAGCGTGGAGGATGCCCTTACTGTCCACCACTCGACATAACCCCGGGTTGGCACCGGAAGCGAAGATAAGACGAGCGCAGGCGACATTGGCGGAACCGGAGCCGATAAAGGCGATCGAAGCTTGCCCCAGTTCTTTGCCGACAATGTGGAGCGCGTTGAACAAGGCTGCCAATGTGACGGTAGCCGTGCCTTGTTGATCATCATGCCAGATGGGAATCTCAGCTTGTTCACGCAGGGTATCGAGCACGCGGAAGCACTTCGGTTGGGAGATGTCCTCCAAGTTCACTCCTCCGAAACCCGGCTGGATGAGCAGGACGGTCTCGATGATCTTGTCCGGATCCTTGGTGTCGAGCATGATCGGCCAGGCGTCAACACCTCCCAAGTATTTGTACAGCAATGCCTTTCCTTCCATCACAGGTAGGCCGGCTTTGGGACCGATATCACCTAAGCCAAGCACACGTGTACCGTCGGAGACGACAGCAACGGTGTTCCACTTGTGGGTATGCTCGTACACCAGTTCGGGATCCTCAGCGATCGCCCGACACGGAGCGGCGACGCCCGGCGTGTACCAGATCGCGAAATCCCCAAAGTCGCGGATTCGGGCCTTAAGTGCCACCTCTACTTTCCCCCGGTAGTAGGGGTGGAGCTTCAAGGCATCTGCGGAGGGCTTTTTGGCTTTTGCCAGCAGCTCCTCAATATTAATTTCTGAGTCTGAAGTGGTCATGTGGTGGATCTCCTTATCGAAGCGATCAGCATTCAGCTTTCAGCAGTCAGCCTGACTTGCTTTCAGTGCAATGCGCTTGATCCAAAGAATCGCTTGGTGCTGAACGCTGAGAGCTGATAGCTGATAGCTAGACGCTAGAGTCGTAGATATGAATCGGTGTAGATCACCTTATTGAGTAACACTTGAACCGTCTTCCATATGTCGACGTGTGCTGGTTCAGACATGTCGACATCTTCCTGTTGGAGCTCTTCCATCGCCGCCACCGTATCAAACAGCTTTAAGTAGAGCCACCCGGCAGGTGTGCTATCGTCGCGTTCTTCAATGATCCGAATAGTCTCCATAAGTTCACTATCGAGCGGGTCGAGGATGGCGGAATCGAGGCCGACAGCCATCAACATAACCAGGTGTACACGGTTAATGAGTGGCTGCAGCTCGTGTGGCACTTGATTGACCACATTTGAAGCCCCTACGACGGTCATCGGTGGCGGATCCATCAACATTTTCAGCATCCGCACGGTCTCGATCCCCTCAGGCACGTATTCTTGGCAGCCCGAGACAGTCAGGATAAGCGGGTCGATGTAAAGCTTCTCCATCGGGATGCCAACTTCCATGGCTCGCGGGATGAGTTTCTCCATCGCGATCCCGATACGTGCGTCGGCGCTCACCGGGATGCCGCTCTTCTCCAAACAGAGGGCGATCAGCATGGCATCATATTCTGCCGCCAAGGGCGGCACGTTGGCTAAGCGCTCCTCCTCCGCTGAGGTTGAGTTGACGATCGCATTGGAGCCGACCCTTTTTAGGCCGGTTTCGATGGCGGCCAGATTTGTCGTGTCGAAGGATAGCGTCATCCCAGGCACAGCCTCCTGCATACAATCAACCAGCCAGTCCACAACCTCGGGTCCGTCCTTCTTGCGGGGACCGATGTTCAAGTCGATCACATCGGCGCCGGCCTCTTTCTGTTTTTGAGCCAGATCGACGAAGAATCCCCCGTCCCTGTCACTGAGAGCTTGTTTGACCTTCGACGATACGATGTGAATATTCTCTCCGATCTTGTACATATATCCTCTCCTCTGTGTCTGTCGTGGACTCGCCTTGGTTCTCAAAGTGAGTTCAGGATCCGGGTTGTTAAATCTTCCACGGCTCGATAAGCCGGTGAGTCTCCATTCAACTGCACAAGCGGTTTGCCATAAGCGTCCAGCTGGTTTACTTCATCGTCGGCAGGGATCATGACCGCGATTTCAAGATCTAGATCGTCAATTGCTTCTCGGAGGGGTGGTGCCAAATCGTTCTGAACCCGGTTGACGATCAGTAGCGTCTGCTTGACGTTCACCTCAAGATCTTGGGCCAGAGTGGCCATTTCTCCCGCGGTACGTACGCCACGGATGGTAGGGTCGGTGACCAATAGGAGCAGATCAACGTCGCGGGTGGTGCGGCGACTGATATGCTCCATACCAGCCTCATTGTCGATCACGACGTAATCATAGGTTTTCCCCAGTTCATCAATGATTACGCGAAGCAAATGGTTTACCGCGCAGTAACAACCCTGGCCCTCAGGTCGTCCCATGGCGAGCAAATCGATCTGCTCGCCTTCTTCCAAGGCCATGCGCACTTCATAATCGAGGTATTCATGGCGACTGATAGCAACGCCCAACTGACGCTCCTGAGTTGTCTCCGACATCTTTTCTCTTATCTCACCCACTGTCGTCGGCAACGATAATCCCAGCGCTAAGTGAAGATTGGACGCCGGATCAGCATCGATGGCCAGTAAAGGTCCCCGGCAATGGGGCAGGAGCGAACGGATGAGAAGCGCTGCAATGGTCGTCTTCCCGGTTCCACCTTTTCCCGCTAACGCAATCGTTTTTGTCATCTATACCACCTCAGACAGCTCATATACTTCAGCTTCAATGATAATGCCCCATGGATCTTTCCCTCAATCCCCTGATGCCTAATCCCTAATCCCCTGATGCCTGACCCTTTCTTTATTTTAGGGCTCTCTCAGTCCCCCTCATGTTGCGCCCATATCTCTGCCACGCTGGGGAAGCGCGTGATTTCCGTATGCGGTAGAAAGAGCGCCGCGGTGAAGGCATCGTAGAAAGTGTTATCAGCCGAGAGCTCTACGTAGGTCATCATCTGCGCGATCTCTTGGATCTGCTGGCGGGATCGAAATGAAAGAAGAGCCATGTAGCTTCCCAGTACAGCGGTATTGCCGAGGAAGTGGAACCGGTCCCACGGCAGATCAGGCAACAAACCGATCTTGATCGCGTTTTCGACATTGATGTACTTTCCGAAAGCCCCACCGACGAGAACCTGTTTGGCATCCTTCAGTTCGACGCCCACACTCTCTGCGAGAACAGTGAATCCTGCATAGATGGCCGCTTTGGCACGCATGAGGTTGTCCACATCAACTTTGGTCAGGACGATGTCACGACCGGTTTCGGTCTCGTCACCCCAGACCACGATGTACTCCGGTCCATGTTCACCTTGGCGTACGCGCGGTGTATCCAAATCTAGTTTGACTTGTCCGGCGCGATCAACGACTCCTGTAACGAACAGCTCTGCAAGCAGTGAGATCAACCCTGAGCCGCAGATACCGCGGGGCTTCGCATTTCCGATGACGCGAATTGTGGGCTCGTAGGTCTCCGAGTGAACCCAGACCTCTTCTATGGCTCCGACGGTAGCCCGCATGCCATCCACCACGCCTGCACCTTCGAAGGCAGGGCCAGCGGAACAAGCGCAGGTCACCATCCACTCTTCTGTTCCTAGGACGGTCTCTCCGTTGGTACCTACATCGATGAACAAGGTTAGTTCATCAGTGTTGGCTAATCCGCTGGCCAGCACACCAGCGGTGATATCAGCACCGACATAGGAGGCCACACCGGAGAGGCAGAGGACCGAAGCTTGAGGGTGGACCCCAAGGTTGAGCTCGGAGGCCAGGTGAGTTTGAGGGTGGTTGACCGTTGGAATATATGGGGTCAAGCGGATAGAAGACGGAGGTAAACCAAGGAAGAGGTGGATCATGGTGGTGTTGCCTGCCACGGTCACCTTGTGGATCCCTTCAGGGGAGATCCCCGTGCGTCGCTTGAGCCGCTCGAGTAAAGTGTCGATCGTTTGACGGACCAACGTTCCCAATTCGCTGAGGTCCTTCTTCTCAGCGTAGATGATACGTGAGATCACGTCCTCACCTCGGGCGATTTGACCGTTGTATTCTGCGGCTGAGTTCAGAACTTGCCCGGTGGTTAGGTCAACGAGCAGCGCGGTCACGGTTGTGGTCCCGATGTCGAGAGCTAAGCCAATAGGTTGGATCGGCTCAGGGCTGAGATCGATCAAACGTGCGGGACCGAGTAAGGGTGCTTGGGATTCTAAGACCACCCAAGGTGACCACTCCGAATCCCTCAATATAGTCCCCAGACGACGCAAGGTAGGAAGTGGAATAGTAATCGAAGTGAAACCCTTGGCGGCTAATGCCTTCTCGAGCCTGGATAGGTCGTCCATGTTATCTTGTAGCGACGGAGGAGGAAGGTCCACCTGAAAAGCTTGGACACTTTGCATCGTTGCTGGATCATAAGGGAAGGGAAGTTCGATTTTGCGAGCGGTTTTATCGGTTGTCAAGCGGCGCTCGATCCGTTCCTGCTCGGGGATGGTGATCGTGACATCCCCCTCGATAACCGTCTGGCAGGCTAGGGCATACCCAGCCGCCATGTCCTCAGCTGTGAGGCGGATGGTGGAACGGCGTCGTGCGCCGGTTCCCTCAAGGATCACCGCGCAGCGCCCACAACGACCTTGTCCACCACAAGGTTGGGTGACATCCAAGTTCGCACCCTGGATGGCCTCAGAGATCAAGGTGCCAGTGGGCACCTCGACGGAAACCTCTGCGGGCAGAAAAGTTACTTTATGGACAGCCAAAACGTTTCATACCAGGTAACTGTGTAAGCCTATCGGACTTTCGTGATCGGCTATTTGAATGTCAGATAGGTGACCGTCAAGGAGTTACTCGCATGTAAGGATCACAAGGATGATTAGAGATTCTGACGGTCATCTTTAATGTTCCTCTATGAATCTTGTGCAGCTCCCATTGTCAGAGGAAGCCCTGATGCTAAAGTCTGCTAGCTTAGGGCTGTAGGCATGTGTGATCCTGGGTAGACGAGTTTGGAGGTGATGCCTCAGTTCGACCACATCGCCTTTAGGTAGGAGTTGATATCAACCGCTTCACGCGGACCGACCATAATCTCCCAACCCGGCATCTCCTCTTCAAGTTCTCCTGAGAGCACGGCCACATGACCGGGGATGATCAACTTACGATGGGAGACCTTCCCCTCGACATCGAAAGTTTTTGCGTCCTTGGCGATGCGTTCAGCGTCAAATTTGCCTGCCGCCCAAGCTGTAAGCACGCTCATCCCTTCGGCATCAGTGACCAACAACCATCCGGGCCAGCCGGATCCCTCCACCTCATTGGCGATGGAGAAGTAGGTAATTGAGAAGTTGGTGGTGGCCAAGAGCGGGGCGTTCTCATCCGGAGAATTAATCTCGTAAATGCCAGGCTGAACCTGGATTGGTTTCTGTGGGTCAGTGTAGATATTTTGACGGAGTACAAGCAACGCGTATAAACTGGCCGGATTGAATTCCTCCAAAACAATCAAACCGCCGTACTTGGCAATATGTTCAGCGGCGAGCAATGTTTCATCGACCTCACTGTTCGCACCAGGGAAGGTGATCACAGGGAAACCCAACGGGCGGAAAGTCTGCTTCAGGGCAAGACGGCGAATGGATGTCAGCCGCTCCAATGAATCCAGGTAGCTAGTGACCCCGGGATCTAATACAAGTTCTTCAACACCGGTTTCCTTCAGCTTTTGGGTGAGTTCCGCTAACCCCTCAAGATCCTCGGCTTGAACAGCCAGAGGGACTCCCGCCTCTTTGGCAACTTCAGCCATCTCCTCCCAATTCTCACCGTTCGCTGCATGGATGAGTGGTCGACTCCCAGCCGCTGCTTCGATGCCGGCTTTTGCCAGGTCTCCTGTTGGAACGATCAAGATCAGAGGCTTTTTGCTCACAGATCTGACAGCCGAGATCGCAGCGTTGAACTTCGCTGGGTCCGAAGAGGCGGCTTCAACGGCGAAGCCGTCGAGATACAAATTGATGCCGACGTAGTCCACCTGGTAGGCATCTGCCTCAGCGACTACCCGCTTCAGTTCCTCGATGTCTTCCGTGTCACGCAAACGCCAGAACAACCCTGGTCTATGATAGAAGGTTTTCTCGTGGCGAAAGAGGACGGTCTCGTTACCTACTTGTACTGCACCGTCATCTCCTTTTAACTCAACTAACGTGATGGGTGGGGCGGAGGCCGACTCGAGTTTCGTTTTCGCCTCTTCGCTGACATGCGGACAATCCTTGAGCGCGGCTTGCTTTGCAGCCAGCTTCATGGCAAAGGCCAAACAGGTAGGAAAACCGCAATCTTTGCAGTTCGTCTGCGGAAGAAGCTTGTAGATCTCTAGACCAGTAAGCGCCATGTTATCTCTCCACCTTTACGATTGTGAGCCGAGGAGATCGTCAAGGACGGTTCGCACCCGGCGTAAAGTCTCGGGATGACGCAGAATGAGCATATTGGCCCCAGAATGGACCAGGGCGATCGCGGTGACCGCCTCCCAGTCCAGGGCTCGACGCTCCCAATCCCCCCAATTCTCAGGTACGCCCTCACCGACTTTGGCCTCTTTGACTCTCCAGGCCTCTTCGCCGGGGTTGACGAGCATCGGCTGTTGGGTCATCTTGTCCCCACCCAGGGCAGCTAATCGAAGACGCTCCATGACGGAATAGCCGTATTCGATTCCATAGCCCAGGGCGCCTGTGGTCGGATCCATAACGATGCGCTCGAGGGGCATCCCCATGTCGTGGATCAGGATCACCAACTGCTTGGACAGGTTTACATCCATTGGGGTTTTCGATTGCACCAGATGGTTGTGGGCTAAGGCCGCAGCGACGATGGTGCGGTAGTTCTTTTCCTCGCAAATCCCGAGAAGTAAACGTTCACCATTGGCCTCTTCAGCCACAGGTACGATTAATTCATTGTCGAGATCTGCTTGACCCGGACCTACGACGGCCAATGGCAAGCTGGTGGCTTCGAGAACTTTACGCACAGCCGCACGCGCATTCTCGGGTGTGTTGGGCTCACCGTCAGCAGAGGTCAGGCTGAGAACCATGTAGATCAAATCAGCACCTGCTGCCTCTGCGGCTTTGGCCCATTCACCTGGGTCATCCATCGCCTCCCCCCATGCTTGTAACAGCAGGGGTGACCAATCGTCAGGTTTGCGATCACGGATCTCCAATGCAAGGGCAGGACGGTTGGGGATCGTCCCTTCAAAGTGTAGGTAGGGCAGCGTGCTTTCGCCGCCAACGGTCAGTGTGTGAGCGCGGGTCCCACCCTCATCGGCGGTGGCTCCTAAGGTAACTTCCCGCACAGCGCCGCTGTATTTCTCTTTGGGGATTTCAATTGTCATAGAATCCAAGACCTCCAAGGGGAATCTGGGGCAAGGGATCAGGGATCGGGGCTTTGGGATCAGGTCTTGAGCTTCTTTCCTGATCCCTGATCCCTTTCGTTCTACATCATCGGTTCCATTTCGAGTGCCGGATGACCTTTTTCCTGTAGGTGCTTTAACAAGTTTTCCACATCGGTGCAGATGGTTTCGTCAGCGATTTTCTCAATCAGGTCTGGGTCTCCCTCGCGCTCAGCAACCTCATTTAGTTGATCTGCCATCTGTTCCTTGAGGATGGACGACATCCATACAACGCGCTTGAAACCACCGTCAGCAGAGATGAACTTCGGGCTGGTGATGTAGAACTTGCCGTGTCCCATCACCCCGGGTGTCTGCAAACCGCCACCAGCCACCCCGGCTAAAGTCGAGAAGGTCATTCCGGCGGGGGTCATGCTGGTGTCCTCACGGCTGACGATCATGATGCCATTGGCTTCGGGGATCAACATGGCGATGCACTCGAAGCAGCCGCAGGCTGTCATTGGGTTTTCCATGATGGAATAGACGGCCACTTCACTAACGGATCCGTGGGAAGCTGAGACAGCGTACTCATTGACGCCTGAGAAGTAGCCCTTTTCCGTATCCATGATATCACCCTTGATTATGGGTTGATTAGGACCGGTGGGGTTGATCTGGAAGGAGGCCTTGCAGTCCAACCAGTTGTAGGCGCCACAAAGGCCGAGCCGCTCGGGGCTGACAATGCAAACGTGATCGGGGGCGAACGACTGGCAGAGGGTGCAGGAGTAGAATTGGTCAACGCTCTCGTCAGTCATTGTACCGATACGAACGTTGCGTTCGTCATACGCTACGCGGGCTTTCTCCAGCCACTCCGCATAAAGCTCAGACTCGGTGAAGATCTTCACCTGAACTTTGTCTACGATCGCGCCAAAATCTCCATGGAAGCGGGCGTAAAGGATATCTCCGAAATGTTTAAGGTTGAACCCCTTTTCGGCTGCGGATTTGCTGATACGGATCCACGCGATGTCGCGCTGGCCGATGTGCTGTATCCCAGATGCGCCATTGACGAAGTAGTGGATCTGCCGTTCGAGTACCGGCTCGAAATCTTTTTCCATCTTTCGACCGGCGACCTCCACGAGGATGCCGAGATCCATGAAGCCGCCCTCTTCGGTCTCGTCGAGGTCGGGGCCGATGAGTTCGATCTTACCGTCTTCGACCTCATCCAGATCTACCATGCGGAGATATTCGTAGGCGCGGCTGTTCTTCCCGCCAAATTCGACCCGCATATCGGCTCTGCGAACAACCTCGCCTTCGAATGCCGAACCGTAGGGCACAGGAACCGGGACCTCAGTAATCTGGATTTTGACCCCGCGTACCTCAATGGCTTTCTGGACCAATCTAACGGCCTTTTCTTCTTCCGTCTCACCCTCTATCTCTTTCCATGGCATCGAGATGACATGTTCATAGCGGGTGATGCCTGTGGGGAGGATCTCGGGGATCACGGTATCGGCGATGACCGGGAAACCGTAAGAGATCGCGCCGGCAGCCGTGGCGTACTTGAGATCGTCGACCTCGCCTAAAGCCAGCACGAAGGCAAAGACGCGGAACTTGTTATAGAGCAGGATATCCCGCCACTGACCACCCTTCATACCACCAAAAGTGAGTGCGGAGCGGGTGGCGAATCCAAGCGGATAGATGGCGGAGATCGTATCGCGACCGAAGGGTACAATGTAGGTGTCGTATCCCATCTCCACCCCTTCCTCAACGAGCTGATCGATCATTGACCGACCATTGACGTTTCCTACAAGGAAAGTGAGGATATTTCGTTTCTGAAGCTCACGGACGATAGCGACCGCCGCTTCATTGGAGTGAGCCGCACCGACGATGGCTGCGAAGCCCGGCATGCGGCCATCAACCAGTTGGATGCCCCACGACCTGAGCTGGATATCGTCGATGGGTCCGTTCAGATGGCCGTCAGTTGAAGGACCGCCACCATTATCAGGGCTGGTAAAGGACGTGGAACCGGCCAGAACCAGGCCAGGGTAGGCTTGTGGTTCTTCGCCATAAGCGAAGCGAACGGCCTCGATGACCTCTTCGGCCAACAAGGTTGCCATACCGCTGTCCAATGTCTCACCCAAATAAGGTGTCCAAACTTCGGCATCTGGGATCGGGTGAAGCATACGCATGGCATGATCGAGCACAGGCTCTAGATCGGCCAATTTACTGGCTTCATGCCCGAGCATTCCAAGGATAACAGGCAGATAGTAAGCTGTATTTGGAAAGGCAACAGGAGTGTCAGCGCCTTTTTCAGCGATGGCTTTCTTAAGAAGCGCGTCGGCTTCAGCCACGATGGCGTTAGCTCCACGAATGGCGCGAGTAGCGATATAACGGGACATAGTCTATTTTCCTTCCTACTTCACCGTATTGCCGTAGGCGGCTTCGATACGTTCAGGCAGTGGGAGTTCCATCAATTCTTGGATCCTCCAATCACCGCTCTTTCCCCATTTGCTGGGGTCATATTCCGGTAACCCTAGGTCGGCGCGCTTTTTATCGATGTGCGCCATCGAGCGACGCACAATCTCTTCACCGTCGTTGCAGAACTCCATCCTGCCACCGACTTTCGCCTCCCAGCCGTCGCTGATGATACGATCGACTTCCTCACAACCAGAGACGGGGCTTGAGTGTCCCATGATGACGTATGCGCCCGAGGCGACGCAGTAAGTGGCGATGGAGATGGCTTTTTCACTCATCCATTCAGGGGCCATCCCAACAGCGGGGATGTCGCTAATATCTTCGCCTAAACCGCCCTCGGTTGCCATTTGAGCCAACACGGTTAGGATGCGGGAATTGTCCACGCAGGAACCCATGTGCAACACTGGAGGTATACCGACTGCCTCACAAACCTCCCGCAAACCAGGACCGGCATGTTCCAGCGCTGCCTCAGGGGTCATGTAACCTTGTTTGGCGCTGGCGATTGCACCACAGCCGGTCTCAACAACAAGGACGTCATTCTTAATAAACTCCGTTACAACGTAACGGTGGAGGTCGTCGTGGCAGATGCGTGCGTTGTTGCAGCCGATGTTTGCCACCACGCCCCTGATGCGTCCAGCGGCGATAGCGTCATTCAAAGGTCGAAGCGAACCGCGGTAGAACCCACCGAGCGCGTAGTTAATATACTCATGGGAGAAACCGGGGATAAGTTGTGTCGATTCATCAGGAATGTTAGTGTTGCCGCGTTTGGTGAAGTTGTCCGCTGCTTTGCGGACGATTTCTTTGGCAATTTCCAACGCCCGATGTTCATCGAATTCCATATGAGTGGCACCGGTGATCTTCGCTTTGGGGGAGGTGGTGATGATCTCAGTGTGGAACTGTTCAGCGAGCTTGACCACGCCTTGCATGATGCACTGAATGTCGACGACCATGGCATCAACAGCGCCAGTGAGGATCGCTAATTCCTGCTGCAAGAAGTTTCCTGCCAGCGGTACGCCTTGTCGCATCAAGGTCTCGTTGGCCGTGCAGCAGATGCCGCCCATGGTGATGCCTTTAGCGCCCTTGCTCTGCGCGTACTCGATCAACTCCGGATCTTGCGCGGCAGCCACGATCATCTCTGATAAAGTCGGCTCATGACCATGGATGATGATGTTAACTTCATCATCTTGAAGGACGCCCAAGTTGGCCTCGGAGATTACTGGGCCTGGGGTGCCAAAGAGCACATCGGAGAGGTCTGTCGCCAACATTGAGCCACCCCAGCCATCACCTAATGCGGCTCGCATGGAGTGGTCGAGGATGTGCTCAGCATCCTGATCGTTACCCACGTGAGTACGGTGCATGATTTCGACAATCTCGCGGTCCACATTGCGCGGTGCAATGCCCAAGTTGTGCCAGATTTCCTGTCGTTTTTTGGGTGCCCGCTTTAAGTAAAGGATCTCTCCTTGTACCTTCCCGAATTCACCTAAGGCTGCAAGAGCTACATCACGCGCTAACTCCATGATCGGGCGACCATCGGTCTCAACATCGAGATAAGCAGCCATCTCCTTGAGCTTACCAGGATCACGCACCGTGTAGTCGGGCGCATGGCCCTCGGCTGCTGCTAAGAGCGTGTACGCAAGGTCGCGGCCATGATCTGAGTGAGAGGCCGCACCTGCGGCGACCATACGCGCAAAGTTGCGGGCTGCAACCGTCTCGAGCGTGGCGCCACATACACCGGTTTGACCTTCCTTAACCAGCCGACAAGGACCCATCCCGCAGACTTTACAACACATTCCATCGCTTCCAATGGGGCACGCTGCGAGGGTGTCCGCTCTTGAGAAGGAGGTTTCAAAATCACCTTCACAAGCCAGTTGGAGTAGGCTGATGGAAGCTTTATCCCGGCTGGCTTCCTCTGGTGTTCTTACTCTCTTTTTTGCCATCTCTGTTGTTCTCCTTTTATGTTTAACGTCGAAGATTTACTGGACAATTCAAGATCGGCCAAGATCGGCGGCGTTCGTTTCTGTTACCCGGATGTCTAATACTTCCCATTGCGGGTCGCGTTTGATTGCATTTGCCTTAACCAAAACAGGAGTCTCACCCTCCCCTGGTGGATAACCAGCATTATCGAGGGCTTTTTCAATGTCCGCTTGCTTGACCACTTTCGGATCGAAGGAGATCATGAGCTGTTTCCACGCTGAGCTTGCGTAGACCTCCTCGATCCCTTCTAGATCAGTGAGTGCGTCTCTAACCTTGAGAACGTGATGATCGCCATACATCAATGGCACATCGAGAATAATGTTTTCCATAGCGTCTATCTCCTGGGGGTTTCTTTATGTTTCTTCAACATACCCGGATGGGCGCACAAAGGTTATTGTAATATGATCTTTTATTGTTTCTCTGAGGGAATCCTTTAAAAGATTTCCTGAAACATGCATCAATGTGTCGAAGTAATCTGGGTCTCGCTCCATACTTGCCAGGCAGGGATAATGGTGGTGCAAGATACCAGCCTTTTCTAGGGCCTCGTCAGCTGAAATTCCTACAAGATTGTCTGCGACATATCGAGCACATCCGCAAGCCGCATCTCTCAGCACTTCGACCTCGGTGATCTGACCCGCGTCCAATGTTACCCTGAATTCAGGCTTACCGAAATAGCGTGCGAAGCGTTGGATGGTGGGATCATCGTATGAGGTTACCAGGGGCGTCCGGTTGTAGGTCGTCTCGGTTAGGGAGCAGAAGGGTTTTGGAAAGGCAGCCGCGACATCCATCTCCTTCAGCCAACCCGCTAATTGTCGCGCGAGGCCAGCGGGCAGGGAGGTGTTGCGGTCGATGGGAGCAATGACCGCCTTTGCCCCAGTTACGCGGGCGATATCGGGCACGAGCTGAGCCAATCCGGTCGTGTCCCCAAGCGCCAGCACAAGATCTACCTCTGGGAGCGTTGGGGGTAAGAAATCCTGCGGGTCGTCAACGACAGGAGGGATGACGCTTGGAGCCGCCCACACTTCGACGGACCAATCAGCTGGTGCACGGACACGAATATTCTCCGCGATACGTTCTCCCCACTGTCCCTGTGTAACCGCCAGAACGCGCAGGGGGGAATCATCAATATTGGACGCTTTCTTGCTCATGTGCCTCCCACGAATTGGCTATGTAAGCCTCCTATGATGATGATCTTTACCATATAAGTCCGACCAGTATAAAAAGTCACCTTTTCCTAGGTAAGTCATCCTGATTAGGTAAGCTTCGTCATCTTATGAGCTTCCCGCGAGCTTAAAGCTCGCGGGAAGCTTTGTAGGATCTTTTCCTTAGTATAAATATGGAGTGCGCAAGCTCTGCTTGCGCCCCTTCGACAATGCTCAGGACGAGGCAGAAGCAGAGCTTCTGGACTCCAAAGAAAGCGAAGAGTGGGAGGCCATATCTGACGATGTAGGCGCTTACAAGGCTCTCTTTGTTTCCTTATAAAACTCCATCTCTAACGCTTGTCGATCGGTGTGTAGTCTCGTTGATCGGCGCCAAGGTAGATTTGGCGTGGGCGAGCGATGCGTTGCTCCGGATCCGTCAGTAATTCACCCCATTGTGCGAGCCAACCGACGCTGCGCCCGATGGCGAAGAGAACTGGAAACATCTCCACCGGCAGCCCCATAGCCTGATAGATCAGCCCAGAGTAGAAATCGACGTTGGGGTACAGCTTGCGGGAGACGAAGTATTCGTCCTCTAACGCGATGCGCTCCAGCTCGAGGGCGATGTCGAGCAACGGGTTGCGCCCGGTGACCTCGAATACTCGATCCGCGATCTCCTTGATGATGCTCGCACGGGGATCGTAGTTTTTGTAGACGCGGTGTCCAAAACCCATCAGTCGAGACTCACCGGTCTTGACCTGTTTAATATGAGCCGGCACATGATCCACATGACCGATTTCTTGGAGCATACGCAACACCGCTTCATTCGCCCCACCGTGCAGTGGACCATAGAGAGCAGCAGCTGCACCGCTTAAGGCGCTATAAGGATCGGACTTGCTTGAGCCGATGGCACGCATGGTGCTGGTACTGCAATTCTGTTCATGATCAGCATGAAGGATGAAGAGCACATCCAACGCCCGTTCAAGCGCTGGCTCTGGCTTATATTTCGCTTCGGACATCTTGAACATCATGTTCAAGAAGTTGCCGGAATAGCTCAGGTCGGTATCGGGGTAGACATAAGGAAGACCCCGCAAGTGGCGAAAGGAGAAGGCGGCGATGGTTGGCACTTTCGCGATGAGGGATTTGACCTGCTCGAGGCGGCGTTCTGGGTCGTCGACGGACCTTGCGCCCGTGCTGAATGTCGCCAGGGTTGCTACGGAGGCGATGAAGATGCTCATCGGATGAGCATCATGGCAGAAGGACTGCATGAGGCTCTTCAGTTTCTCGTGAAGATATGTTTGGTGCGTGATGTCATGCTCCCAGCTATCAAGCTCTTCACGATTGGGTAGCTCGCCGAAAAGGATGAGGAATGCCACCTCCAGGAAGGTGCTCTCCTTGGCTAATTGCTCAATCGGATATCCTCGATAGCGTAAGATGCCACGCTCGCCATCAATGTAGGTAATGGTGCTTTTGGTGGAAGCGGTATTGATGTATCCAGGATCGTAGCTCATCAAGCCAAAGTCGTTTTCATCGGTCTTGATCTGGCGCAGGTCCATTGCACGGATCGTTCCATGTTCGATGGGGATCTGATAAGTATTTCCAGTGCGATCGTCTGTAATGGTGAGGGTATCTGGCATGAGTTCTCTCCTTGGTTTTATACCTCTCTATCTGGAGTAGTTTTATAGATTTCATCTATATGATTTTACCGTGGTCTGTGCAGATATTGAACCTTGGGCGGAATATTGTTGGGATGTTTATCGGACCAAGGGATCAGAGATGTCTAAGGCCCCGTCTCCGCTTTGGGGAAGAAACATCACCTCACTTCAATCTATTCCAGAAGGCTTGACAGAGGCGAGGTTACCCGTTATGTTTAATGCAAAATATTGCAACAACCAGGATTTGCAAATGAGCTGTGGCGAAAGGTTAGCTGAAGAGATTAGAAAGAAGGGTTTCCGGGTGACCCCACAGCGAGGGGTGATCTTGGAAACCATCGCTCACATGGGCGGACATCTCTCCGTTCTGGAGGTATTTTCTGAAGCACGTGATCGATTACCCGGATTGAATATTACGACGATTTATCGAACAATTGAGACCCTCCATCAAGCCGGAATGGTTGATCTCTTTTATTCTGGCTCGGGTCCGACACGTTTTGCGCTTAGAGATCCCGATGCACCGCATGGTCACTTGGTGTGTGGTGAATGCGAGCATGTATTCGACGTCGATGAAAGTCTTATCGCTCGCTTGGCTGAAGAGGTGGAACGCAAGACAGGTTTTTCCATCGATTCTCATCATCTGACCTTGCTTGGTGTGTGTAATGATTGTCTTAGCAAGGGAAAGCGAAGAATTAGCTGAGGAGGATCAAGAATGATGTGGCTCGCACCTCACGCTCTACACGTACCGGATGGTTTCCTATCAACTGCGGTTTCAGTGGTTGGCTGGGTGTTGGCTTTGATCGCGATCGGAATTGCCGTCCGCTTGACGAGATACCAACTCGGTGAACGGCAGATCCCTCTGATGGGTCTACTAGCGGCCTTCATTTTCGCTGCTCAAGCGATCAATTTCCCTGTGGCGGCCGGGACCTCCGGTCACCTTCTGGGTGGGGCATTGGCGGCGATTGTTATGGGTCCATGGGCAGCCACGTTAATTATGACCGCGGTGATCGTCACCCAAGGTCTGTTATTTCAAGACGGGGGATTGCTGGTTATGGGATGGAACATCCTCAATATGGGGGTCTTCACGGCATTTACAGGATATGCTGTCTATGTATTGGTGAGGCGACTGGTTGGCGAAGGAAGGAGATCGCGTTTGGCGGCAGCTTTCGTGGGAGCTTGGTTGTCCGTCGAAGTGGGAGCCATCGCCACGGCTTTTGAGTTAGCCGCTTCCGGTACATCTCCGCTGTACTTAGGTTTACCAGCGATGGCGAGCGTCCATGCGTTGATCGGTCTTGGTGAAGCGATCATTACCGCCGGTGCTATTGCCCTGCTACAAGCCAGTCGGCCACAGGTCTTGGAGGCTGGTGAGACCGCACCGGGACGGAAAGGTGCTTCTTTCATGATGATTGGCTTGATGGTTGCGCTGGTCGTGGCCATTTTCTCGCCCCTGGCTTCTCAAAATCCAGACGGGCTTGAGTTTGTGGCTGAGAGAGAGGGGTTCCTGGATAGGTCGTTAGAGCCACTGTTTGAACTATTACCCGATTACAGCATTCCATTCGTTCCTAATGAGGTAGCGACGACGATCTTGGCTGTTGTTATTGGCACATTAATCGTATTCGGGATCGCGTGGGCCATCGGGCGTACAACCGTCAGAAAGGAAACCATAGGAGAATAAGGGTTGCACTACGATCTTTCAGATCAGTACCATCATCGATCGAGTCCCATCCACCACCTAGACCCACGCGTCAAAGTGGTGGTGACGTTTTTCTACATCTTGGCTCTCAGCCTCACCCCAGAGGGGGCGTGGTGGATTTTTGGTTTCTTCCTTGTAATACTCCTGTCAACGGTTTGGCTGGCGGATCTCGACCTCACTTTCACGATAAAGCGGTCATTTATCGTTTTGCCTTTTGTGTTAGCAGCAGTGGCGTTGCCTTTCACGACGCCTGGCTCGAGCTTGCTCAAGATCCCCGGATTAGGATGGACGGTAACGGAGCCAGGTATGATTCGCTTCCTTAGCATTCTGGCCCGTAGCTGGCAGGCGGTGCAAGCGGCTATTCTCTTAACAGCGACGACGCGCTTTCCTGACCTTCTATGGGCACTGAGTGCGCTTCGTTTCCCCAAACCACTCGTATCCACAATTGGTTTCATGTATCGCTATTTATTTATAGTGGCCGATGAAGCTCTACGCATGATACGCGCTCGGACGGCGCGTAGTGCTCAAGTTACTGGTCGAGCCAGACCGTCTATTCGTTGGCACGGACGAGTGGCAGGATCGATGGTAGGTAGTTTGTTCCTTCGTACGTTGGCGAGAAGCGAGCGTGTCTACGCCGCGATGATCGCGCGGGGTTATGACGGGCATATGCGATCGTTGATCCGATTTCGTATGACAAACATCGATTGGATAGCGTCTGTTCTTACGGTCCTGCTTCTTGGCACGCCCCTGATCGTATCCCTGAGGTAATCCGATGCATCACACGATAGAAGTTAAAGACCTTCATTTCTCATATCCGGACGGTCATCAAGCTTTGTGCGGGGTGAACTTGTATATCTCCCCAGGCGAGAAAGTGGCACTCGTAGGGCCCAACGGAGCGGGAAAATCCACCTTGTTACTGCACCTCAATGGAATATTACACGACCATGGCGAGGTGTTCGTCTGTGGGAAGCCAGTTAGAAAGGAGACAATAGGGGAGGTGCGTGCATCTGTAGGGTTAGTCTTCGAGGATCCAGACGATCAACTCTTCTCACCGACGGTATTTGATGACGTCGCTTTCGGACCGATCTACATGGGAATGCCAGAGTGGGAGGTACGAGGGAGTGTTGACGATGCATTGGGCGCCGTAGACATGGGTGGTTTTGAGAGCAGGGCATCACACCATCTGAGCAACGGTGAGAAAAAACGGGTCGCGATCGCCACGGTGCTAGCGATGGATCCAGAGATTCTGGTCCTCGATGAACCGACATCAGGTCTAGACCCGCGATCGCGTAGGGGGTTGATTAACTTACTTCGAGATCTACCTCAGACAATGTTCGTTTCTACTCACGATATAAATATGGTATCCGAACTATTCGAGCGTACGATCGTGATCGATGGGGGAGAGATTGTTTTCGATGGCTCAACCAAGGGCCTTCTTTCGGATGAGATATTTCTTGAGCAACACGGACTGGAAGCTCCTTGATACCGACACTGTATAGACATTTGCCAGGATAGAACAGGTGGGTATGGTACAGGTCATCCGTCTGCCCCACTTTCACGGCATGCTAAGGGACAGTGAAGATTGTTTCGTAAACTGGCAATTCGATTCCTTCTTGGTACCAACTGGCTTCAACTTGAGCACCCGACTTTACGCCTTTTCCATGGCAGTAAAGTCTCTCGGGGTAATCTTCCAGGATCTCGCATGTGAACTCATTCCCCCCCACAACAGCATGGTAGATACCTTCAACACCACTTGGCACGTGGAGGGTCACGAGCAGGGATCCGTCCTGCAACCAGCCTGTGGACATGATGCTGGCGTCGGTAAAATCTTCGCCCACTACGCTTGTGGGCGATGGTAGGATGATCTTAGGTTCGGGAGTTGATAACGGTTTCTGTGTTGGACTCGGTGATGAGATGATAGGGATTCGAGATGCTGTTGCCATTGCCGTGGGTGTTGCCTTTGAGAAGCCCCGCATAGCAATGCTAAATAGGCAGCAGGATAGCGGGATCGACAATACGAGGGCCACAATGATGATGACGTTCCTCCTCGTACGCCGTTCTTTCGTGTACTCGTTCAGCACCTCAGGTATCGCGGCTTCAACCTCATCTGGCAGCACAAATTTCACAGCTTTTGGTTTTGGGGATGAGTGCTCCGGACAGCGCAGTTTGGGATTCAACTCGACTACGCTGCCACACTTGGAACAGTAGCCCAGCGCTTTTACCCGTCCTGCGGCTACCATCGCCTTGCGATCATCTTCGCCCCTTCCAGCGGCATATACGTCATCGTCCGCACCAAAGAAGCGAGCGACTCCTCTCCCGCCACCGTAGGCTCCTTCGGAAGAGGTGTAATCCAACTCATCACGCGTGGCTTCTTCCTCCATACCAAGCTTCTCATAAAGTGTGGCACGTTCTTTTAACAACCCTGCCTGTTCTTTCTCTGGAGCGAGCTCTAGAGCCTGGCTGAAATCAGCGATGGCTTGTTCGGGGTCCAACTCAATATGACGGCGAGCGCGTGTGGCGTAACGTTGGTAGAGAGGTGTCTTTCGTAGGGCGGAAGCGATGCCCATGATGGGAAGGCCTATGGTGGCAAGCAAACAAAGCTGAGGTGAAATTAGCAGACAATCGGGCAACTCGATTTCCGACTTCATCAGCAGATAAACAACGATACCAGAAAGAACTCCGCCTACAATCCCATATACGATATAACTCAGTCGGTCTGATAACCCCTCTCCAGGCAACAAGTCAGAACCACATTCCTGGCATTTTTCCCGGTCCGCTGTATTTTCTGTTTGACATTTATGACATTGGATCATCGGTCCACCTTTTGAGCCTCGGTCCTCTATTTAGAACTTTTATCTATGTGTCGTTTTTTTTCTTTCTCGAAACGACCATCTCTCATCGTTTTTTGACACAAATAAACACCCGGCCATTTGACATGCCGAGTGTCAGCTTTAGCGCACAGGTGGTTAAATTGTTCCTGCTCTTTGGGGTAGGTGGGTTCGCGAGAGCACATCTATGATGGTCGTTTTGCATCATGGTCTTTACAATGGTTCATTAAGGTAAATGCATGAATGCAGCGAAATAAAACATGGCCCGACCCTTCGCGAAGGCGGGCTTATGAGTTCGATGAAAGCGCCTGACCCTTACCTGCGACGAGGCATATGTTCATAGTTTACGGTAATTGAGAATCTACAATGAAAGACGAAGGGAAAAAGGCATATGAGAGCAGGTGTTTGGCCCATGTTTCAAGCACCTGCGTGGCGAGGTGTGTAGGGGTAGTCGGCTTCTCTCCAAGGGGCGTCGGCGTTTTCCAAATGAATATTATGTAGGTCGGTCAATAACATGACCTAAGGAGGATTGTGAGATAGCATACAGTACAAGAGTGTTGATCACGTATTAGAATGGGGAAACAGTGAAGACGTTATCTTCTCTCATCCAAGATCGTTTCCGCTGGCTAGGGCTGACTACACTTGTGCTCGTTGTTGGCGCAGGTTGGATTTGGAATTCGTCAATGCCCACATCAGCAACGACGGGCGGGTTGATTCCAAGCCCGCGTGAGGGTTTCCTTGCCCCCGATTTTACCCTCGATCTCATAGGTGGAGGTCAGGTGACCCTATCTGAGTTGAGGGGTGATGTGGTTTTGATAAACCTGTGGACGTCTTGGTGTCCTCCGTGTAGATCGGAGATGCCCGCTATACAGCAGGTGTATGAAGCCAATCGCGAGCGAGGGCTCAAGATCTTGGCTGTCAATATGACTTATCAGGATAGCGAATCGGCTGCTGTTGAATTTACTCGAGATCACGGATTGACATTTCCGGTTCTATTAGACAGGACGGGCGCGGTTGGGTACAAGTATCAACTACGGTCATTACCGACGACATTCTTTGTGGATCGGCAAGGCGTGATTCAGCAGGTGATCTTAGGTGGCCCGATGAGTGAGGTCACGCTCCAAACAGCCCTTGAAACCTTGTTAAGTGAGGAGCCCTGATGTTCCCCGTCCTGCAACTCGGTCCACTCGCTTTACAATTGCCAGGTTTGCTCACCCTGTTGGGTATTTGGGTTGGAATCAATCTGATTGAGAGGGAAGCGCCACGCCGAAAGCTTCCAGCCGGTACACTCAGCAACATGGTCTTCTTCAGCCTGCTAGGTGGAATCGCAGGTGCAAGATTGGGGTACGCACTGGGTTTCGTCGAGGTTTATGCGAAAGATCCGTTAGGCTTGATCTCGCTCAACCCGCACACGCTTGCGCCTTTCGAGGGAGCTGTCGTCGCTCTGATCGTGGCGTTGATCTATGGACAGCGCAGACACCTTCCGCTATACCCTACGCTGGACGCATTTACACCCGGTTTGGCATCCATCGCCATCTTCCTCGGTCTGGCTAACATCTCCAGCGGTGATGCCTTTGGTGCGCCGACGAAGGTCCCATGGGCCATCGATTTGTGGGGGGCAAGCCGCCATCCGTCGCAAATTTACGAAACGATCGCAGCCGCACTTATATTCTTGGTTATCCAGCGCCTGAAGAGTCGGTCACCTTTCCCAGGCTTCATCTTCACCTTATGGATCCTCCTGACGTCGATCGGTCGATTGTTTTTCGAAGCCTTTCGTGGGGACAGTGTACTCATCTTCGATGGGCTACGTAGCGCCCAGGTTGTAAGCTTGGTGTTCGCTGTCGGCGCGATGCTTGGTTTTCATTTACTTGCCAGAAGGCAGCATAGCGCAGATGCATCATGAAAACAGGGATCAACTTCGCTCCACATTGTTCCGCTCAGGATGACATTAATGAGCGTGTCATTCTGGGCGCCTGTCTTTACCAAAGGTGTAGGGGCAATTCACCGTTCGTGCCGCGAGACGCCGAGAAAAACACTCGGCACTTTCAGCCGGCGGCAGGCCGGCTGTCTCGCCCCGGCGGGCCGTGGCTCGCGGCCCGAACGGGGTGCGAGACGACACGAATTGCCCCTACTGTGATTGGATCTCCCTCGGCATTCCTTGGACAAGTTGCCTTCGGAAAACTTGTTGACTCCAGATTCTGGCGTGGCTATAATGACTGGCGCAGTTAGGAAAGACTAATTCTAGAGAAATGGCATGACAACCTTCTCTTCAGCGGTAGAAGATTACCTCAAGGCGATTTATGAGATCCAGACCGAGGGAGGCCAGGATCGGGTGAGCACCTCGGCGCTTGCAGATTGCCTTAGCGTGGCGCGCGCCTCGGTTACAGGTATGCTCAAGAAGCTCAACGCTATGGATCCGAAATTGGTGGATTACATACGTTATCGAGGGGTCAAACTAACACCCGCCGGTGAGAAGATCGCTTTGGAAGTCCTGAGACACCATCGCTTAATAGAGTTATTTCTAAGTGAAGCATTAGGTTATTCTTGGGACGAGGTTCACCTGGAGGCGGATAACCTAGAACATGTCATTTCGGAAGACCTCGAGGACCGGATCGCGATCATGTTGGATCATCCACAGATTGATCCCCATGGCGCACCCATCCCTGATCGAGATGGAACCATCATTCAGCGGGAAGAAATCCCGCTCACCCAGCTTGAGGTCAATCAGCGGGTCTACATTACGCGGGTCTCAGACCATGATCCAGCCATGTTGAGATATCTCAAAGAGCGCGGCCTCACACTAAACGCCCAAATCGAAGTGACTGAGAAAGCCCCATTTTCAGGCCCTTTGCATATTCGCCTGATTGGGACGGAAAGTGTCTATGCCCTTGGACGGCAGGTTACCGATAACGTCTTTGTGTCTCTGACTCTCCCTGAGCAGATGAGATCGGATTAGAGATACAGACCTCCACCGATATTCTGTCCGTTGGGAAAAGCGATACAATTCCGTTCTTCATTTCATTGCAGCAATTGATTCGGATATGAGTTCCTCCTTCGAGTTAGGTTCCCATGCCTCACTCGCGGGCATTGGTTTCCACCAGAGCGAGTTTTTTGATGAGGAAGGTTCAAAGTGGAAGTCTTCTCGCTATCCAAAATGCTTTTTCGAATGCCAAAGCTCCATTGATAAACAGGGTTCTCATCCTCAGAGGTACAGACCCTGGGATTTCATACAGTTATAATCAATGCAGACGAGCTTCGGTATGAGATTGCGTTTTGAATCGTGGTGCGATCGTCTTGATATCCAAAAAGTGCTCATTGGAAGAAAGGTCGCTTGATGACCAAGGACTTCGAGGGTAAGGTTGTAGGGTGATTGTAAACTTGAATATCGTTTTTTTATTGCATACTAATACATGCGACGCGTTTGACATCTGGCTTCTCCTCCTTACCGATTGGATACCAGATGTGATGCAGCGCAGCCCTTCCTGACCTCTTTGAGGCCCGGCAGGATAAGTTCGCGTTCGAATTGTGGGGATCATGGTAATGCCTAACGGGGTCCCGACCCTTCTCCATCTCTCTCTTCAATCCTGTCCACAGCAGGGTTATCAATCTGTTCTGAGTCTCTTGCTCGTCGCTATCCCGCTCTTGGCTTGGCTGACGGATCGTTTTCGTGGTAAACGAGGCGAGAAGAATTCCGAAGACAAGTCTAAGCGAAGCTGGAGCAGTCAACGGGAGGAAGCGCTCGAACATCGTTTGGAACGACTCAGATCACTTTTGCGTATGCTCACCTCACTCAGCGCCACACTTAATTATGAAAGAGTGATGGAGAACACGCTCGATCTGGCATCGAGTGCTCTCGCTGGCCCAAGAGCGGAACCCTCAAGACTGGTGAGCGCACTGCTGTTATTCGATCAGAATCGGCTTTATGTGGCCTCAGCAAGGGGTCTATCTCCGAGAGACCTGCGTGCTGAATTCCCTGGTGATAAAGGCGTGATCGAGGAAGCCCTCGCCAGCGGCGACGTCAGAATACGGCCAAATCCGGCATCCGATCCAGAGCTACGACGCTTGGTTGCCATGCATTCCTGCCAAGTAGCGGTCATCATTCCACTTGTGGTCGGATTGGGAATTTACGGATTATTACTCTTTGGTCATCCGGATCGGGGTTTTTTCACTGAAGAAAGCCTAGAGGTTCTACAGGCGATTGCCCACCAGGCGAGGACAGCCCTACAGAACGCTCAACTCTATCGTGATTTAGAGTTAGAGAAAGAGCGCATGGCAGATATTCAAGAAGAGACACGCAAGAAATTAGCGCGAGATCTCCACGATGGGCCAACTCAATCGATCGGCGCGATCGCGATGCGAGTAAATTTCGCCAGACGTTTGATGACGCGTGACCCCGATTCCGCGTCAGAAGAGCTTTTTAAGATCGAAGAGTTAGCACGCCGGACGACAAAAGAGATACGGCAGATGCTCTTTACCCTGCGTCCGTTGGTTTTAGAGTCAGAGGGTTTGTTGGCGGCTCTCGAACAATTATCGGAAAAGATGCTTGAGAATCACAACCAAAAAGTTACCATCCAGGCTTCTCCAGATGTCGTGGAGGACATGGAGGTTGGGAAGCAAGGCGTGGTTTTTTTCATCGTAGAGGAAGCGGTCAACAACGCACGCAAACATGCCCAAGCTGATAACATCTGGGTTCGCCTCAAACGCAGGGGGGAATTGCTCCGACTTGAGGTACAGGATGATGGTGTTGGATTTGACGTCGCTACGGTCGAGGCCAGCTACGACCAACGTGGCAGTCTAGGAATGGTAAATTTACGCGAACGAGCGGAAATGGTTAATGGCGTGCTTCGCATCGATTCGGTGCCGGGAAAGGGTACACGGGTGGCCGTGACGATCCCGTTAACGATCGAAGCCGCTGAGCGTTTACATCATTCTGGGCTTGATTCCTGACACACCCAAGTCGTTGCATCTAGAATATCTCAACCCTACCATGTCTACCTGATACCCAAAGTCTTCAAACCTCTTGACATGTTTTCGCTAACCATCTTTTCTATGTTCTGACAACAGATAAGTGCATTGAAAAAACCAAGCGCGAGGAGCAGGGAAGGTATATGTTGGGGTGAGAGCATCGGCCACATCCCAACATATACCTTTCTCATGCAGTTGACCCATTTTCAACGGTTATCCAATTGTTTGGCAGGCTTGTTGCAACTGGTCCCCTTACCAAAATTATAAGAAACTTATGGGGGGCAAGCCCGGGATGACATTGCGTGCTGTGATGGAATGTTTCCCATCAATGTAGCTAAGGATCATGATGAGTCTGATTGTGTAGATAGGATGGAAGAAAGTGGACACTACGAAAACGATGCCGATGAGAGCTGTTGTCGCGAGGCGTCCGATATGGTCAGGGATGCCGCGTCTTCTGAAGGTTACTACCCTATGGGTAGTCATACTGGCGACGCTTCCCATCGTTATGATTGTGGGTACGTATATTTATTACCAAGCCTCTGGGATCATATTGCCTGGTGTCAAGGTAGGCGGTGTGCCGCTGCACGGATTGACAGAGTTTGAGGCCGTCACCGAGATCGAGCGGGTTTGGAATAAGGACTATCGCATCACGGCGGTTGACATCAACGCGCTTGGGCGATCTTGGGTCGTAGCACCTTCGGATTTCGGGCTCAGAATCGACGCGTCGATCAACGCTGCTGAAGCGTACAACGTGGGTCGTGGTCGAGGAGTGTTGGTTGGGATGAAGGATTTAATTCTTACCTGGTGGGAGGGACACGAAATCACCCCCAAGGTCACCTTCGATCCGTTTGAGGCCCGCATTGGATTGGAGGTGTGGGCGACTCAGGTAAATGTACCGGTCATGGATGGACGTGTGATGGTGGAAGGTGGGGAGGCGGTAGGGATTCCTGGTCAAGTAGGGAAGACCCTGGATGTGGAGAGCAGCCTGGCGTTGTTATCCACAGATCCGACCGCCGTAATGTTAGAGTATCGGTTTGTGCCCTTGGTGATGGATTTGGTTGAACCGTCGATCGGCGATGTTTCTGTTACTGCCGCCGAAGTTGAGCGGATATTGAGGGAATTGACCATCCGTGCTTATGATCCTGTAACAGATGAGCATTATGAGTGGGTACCCTCACGTGAAGAGATCGCTTCTTGGCTGCGTATTGAACGCGACGATGATGAGCTCCGTGTTGAGATAGAAGATGACAAGGTAACGGTATATTTGGTGGAATTGGAACGAAGCTTAGGCGATCAAAGATTTTTCGATCACGATGAAGGACTTGCTGCCGTGAAGGCAATTTTACAGAACGGTGAAGTGGATATCTTCAGGGTCAAATACCACCCCACATCCTACGTTGTCCAAGCGACCGATTCGATGGTTACCATCAGCTTCAAGATGGGGATGCCTTATTGGAAGATTCATGAAGCGAATCCGTCTGTAGCAGCGAGGGGGTTGGTGGTGGGGGAGACGATTGTCGCCCCTCCAGCGGACGCGATGCTGACATTGCCGGTGGTGGAGAACAAGCGCATTGTCATCAGTATCACCCAACAACGGATGTGGGTGTACCAGGATGGAGAATTGTTCCGCGAGCACATCGTCAGTACAGGGATGTCGGGATCGCCTACGCTGCCCGGAATCTTTCAGGTCCAGTGGCACTATATCAATGCGTACGGTTCACGATGGGACTTATGGATGCCGCACTTTCTCGGCATCTATGAGGCGGCACCTGGATTTATCAACGGGATCCATGGTCTGCCGCTATTATCCAATGGGGTCCGGCTCTGGGGAGACGTGTTGGGTCGACCGGCATCCTACGGTTGTATCATCTTGACTTTAGACGCGGCGGAAGAGCTGTATTATTGGGCTGAGAGCGGTGTGGTGGTCGAGATTCAATCCTGAAAGGTATGCGGCTGCTTTGGTCTCGACTTGTCATCCAAGGTTTCGTAGGGGCAATTCATCACACCCTGGCCGGTTCTCGCGGCAAGAACGGTGAATTGCCCCTACGCCATGTAGCCGCAGGTACTCGCCTGCGTGTTACAACGCACCCTTTAGGGTGCGATTAGATTTGGATAGTAGCTTCCCATGAGCTTTAAGCTCGCGGGATGCGTAATCTCATTCGGTGTAAGGGCGCAATTAATTGCACCCCATAATTAAATGTCATTCTGATTGAGCCCTTCGGTTACGCTTTGGAATCCAAAAGTTCTGCTTTTACCTTGTCCTGAGCTTGTCGAAGGGGGCGCAAGCAGAGCTTGCGAACTCCAAACCCAACCTCTAGGGTGCAACTACCTTTGGAGATGGGAACTAAACCGTGGGAATTGACGTTTATAGAGTGATTTAAGATGGATATCCCAGCCTGCTTGGATATCGCGTACAGTAGTGAGTAAAGAAGCGATTAGAAAATTTCAAGTCAAAACCTTCGGGCTTCGGCGAATGTAGTGAGATCTGCGAGATAAAAAGGAGGGCAGGGGAATGAGGAGATCAGATTTTAACCGACCTGTCATCATCATGCTGGCCTTGATCATGATCGTCGGCTTGCCAGCGGCTGGTTGCGCTCCAAGACCAGTGGAGGCGAACGTGCTGCAATCGGACCTCAAACGTGATCGCTCACCACCGGTTGGAGAAAATGATACACAGGAACTCACCGCGGGAAATACTGCTTTTGCGTTGGATCTTTACCAGGCACTGAGGGAGGGAGGAGGCAACCTGTTTTTCTCTCCATACAGCATCTCGTTAGCTCTAGCGATGACCTATGCTGGGGCTCGGGGTGAGACCGAGCAGCAGATGGCCCAGACGCTGCATTTTACGCTACCTCAGGATGTTCTACACAGCGCTTTCAATGCCCTTGACCTAGAACTCGCAAGTCGTGGTGAAGAGATTGAAGAGCAAGAGGGTGAACCTTTCCGCCTGCATATAGCCAACTCAATTTGGGGTCAACAGGGGTACGAATTCACCCCTGAGTTCCTCGACACATTGGCGATGAACTATGGCGCTGGCCTGCGTATTGTTGATTACCTCGAGGCCGCGGAAGAAGCCCGACAAACGATTAATCAATGGGTGAGTGACCAAACAGAAGAGAAGATCAAAGACTTGATCCAACCGGGGCTCATCGATGAGCTGACCAGGTTAGTTCTGGTGAATGCGATCTATTTCAACGCGGGTTGGTTCTATCCTTTTGTGGAGGAGGAAACGCATGAGGGGATATTCCACCTCATCGATGGTGGGGAGGTCAGCGTTTCGTTAATGTCTCAGGTGGAAGCTCTCCGCTATTCCGTAGGTGAAGGGTATCAGGTTGTTGAGTTACCTTATGTCGGTGAGGAGATGGCGATGGTTATCCTGCTTCCTGATATGGGTATGTTTGAGGTCTTTGAAAAGGGCTTAACCAGTGAGCGACTATCAGGGATCTTGGATGGTATGAGTCATCAATCCGTGGCGCTCACGATGCCGAGATTTGAGTACGAATCGGAGTTTAAATTAAAAGAAACGCTCATCAAGATGGGGATGGTGGCCCCTTTTACCGAGGCAGATTTCTCAGGGATGGACGGTACACGAGATCTCTTCATCAGCGAGGTGGTTCACAAAGCGTTCGTGTCGGCGGATGAGAAAGGGACGGAGGCGGCAGCGGCGACAGCGGTGATCATGAGGCTCGTATCTGCTCCTAACGCGTCCGTCGAGATGACGGTTGATCGTCCCTTCATCTTCATGATCCGAGATTTGAAGACGGGTACCATCCTCTTTGTGGGCCGGGTCCTCAATCCAGAAGGGTAATGGCTGTTAAAACGCTTTCTGAGCTCGCAGGTCTTAGGTCCAGGGAGTAGAAATTGGATAATCATAGATTGTGGGCAATTGCCCACAATCTATGATTTTTTAAACATCGGAGGAGGAGTCTCAGAGGGGAATAATATTGGTTTACAGGAGAACAGTACGAGGCGCTTGGCGTTTGAATGATCGTGCTTTTGAGTAGTCGATGTCATTCCTTCGCACGAAGTTTGGCTTGGATGAATTGATGGTGTGTCAGCTTCAAGCCGTGAGAGATGAGGCGGATTTCCTCGGTTTCATAGTGAGAAATCTCTCCGTCAGCTTTTGCGACAGCGAATAGAGCGTCCATGAAACGAACCCGCTCCTGCTCGGAAGTAGAGGTGAAGAATTCGCGGTTAAGACGGTAGGGATCGAGCTCCACGCCGAACTCAGAGAGAGCGATTTCGGTCACGAAAGCGGCCTGCTCGTGTGAGAGAGACCAATCTCTCTGGAGTGCCTCGACCATAGCAGAGAATTCACTCTCCGTTACTTCGCGATCGACATGTGCTACACGAGCCATCAACCCTCCAGCCAAGCTGAGTTTACGCAAATCCTCTTGCGGAAGGTCAAACTCGGCTTCCCCCAGATCCAAGCGACGGCGGATCTGGAAGTAAATACGGTTTTTGACAAAGTCTTCCATATAGATCTCTCGATTGTGGGGCTCGTTGACTTTTTGTTGACGACGACGTAGGGGCCCCAGCATGAGACGGCCCATTTGACTGAAGATGCTGACATCGACCGCACCGATGGCAGCTTCGATCTCCTGGGCGATAGTTTGCTCCTCTTCCGTGACCTCCCCGTCGGCCTCTATCATCTCCTGTAAAGCCCTCAGCGCAAGAGCTTTATCTTCGGGAGAGTTTATTGCAGCTTGAAGTTCTGTTACCAGACGGTTTCGCTCAGAGGTGTCTATCGGTGCATCGAGGTATATATCAAGTTCGGCCCAATCTCGTGCTGTCAAATCCTGTAGGTGGAAAAGCAGGTCTTTGAGGTTGTTAACTTCGTCATGCGTTACCTCACCGTCCGCCCAAGCAGCAGCGATAATAACCTTAGCGAGCGTCAGGATTAAATTTGTTTCAGGCATTGTCTATCACCTCAAGCTCGAAAGTTTTGTCTGTTTCTTAAAAATGCGGAGGCCATGTGGGGAAAGGTGGATTTGTGTGATCTGAGTGTTTGCCTGCGACATCCACCAATTGATTCCTGTCTCCCACGCACGCTTTATCCATGTAAGCCTTCGAATAATATCCAGGTTTAGCTCCCTGGTAGATGGAAATTATACTGTGTCTACTGTCGATCCCTCCATATTTCTGAGCCTCATGAACAGTGATGGTGATTCTATCGTGAAATCCAAAGGGAAGACGCAAGCCGGGTGATCGATTGCCTTGTTGCTTCTATCTACTGATCTGTTAAGGAATCTAGTAATTTTGTTAATCTAGTACCTTTGTTGGGGGGATAATCGAGGGATGAAATAATAGAATGAAGATGGAAACCTCTATCGGGAAATCGATTCCCTGGGCCTGAGGTCCGCCTCAGAGGTTCGAGGTGAGTGTGATGACAAGGCCAATTTCCGTTGTCCTCTATACGCCCACGCATAACATTTCAGGGCAAATCGTCCCTGGTACGCAGGGTCTGTTCAGCTATCTCAATCTGCCAACCGAATCCTATATCGAGATCGATCATGGGGAGATAAATCCCCTGCACCAAATCACCCAACCGCCTGAGACGTTCCCCCAATTGTGGTTGGTGAAAGATGAAATTGTTGCGGTGCTTGTTGAAAAGCGGGGAGGCCTGGGCTCTTCAAGTACTGTTCGGGCGGGATATACACGACCCTTTCCCCATTGGGTCCGGATATTAGCTGGCGGTTATGAAATCCGTGGATCATTGCAGAGTGGTGCGCGTTTCGATTTCGCGGCGCTGATGTTTGAAGGGGATAGCAACTTCATCCCTCTATACGATGCAAGACTTTCAGCGATCCTTTTCCCTCGCGTCCAGGCCGAAGCACCGGCGATGGTCTTTAACCGCAGGATGGTGCATGCGATCAACCTGCTGCCGGGCGATTCGGACCCAGGAATGTGATCATCATCGGACAGATTCCCAATTTAGGCTCTCAATTCCCCGCCAATTAAACACACCGCTTTTTCCCTTCGTGGCCGTACATTTACCTATGAAATGATTAAAAGTGACCAAATCATCCTCTGGCCGCTTGACAATACATCTATTATCACTACAATAACTTCGGTCAAGGCGGGGAATTCAGGTTTGCACCGCCTGGCACCCTGCCCCAGGCGCCGGAAGTACTGCTAAAATTGTCCGGCGCCTCATTTTTTTTATAAAATCCACTGAAAAGAAGTCAGCCGCGAGAAGAGGATCGGTAGATATGGTGGTGCGGGCGTAGCCTGCACCACCATATCTACCCATCCCTACTCCTTGAGAGTTATTTTTTTCAGTGGACTCTCTAGTACTTCACACAATCAAGCAGGGAACTGCACTAGCGGATCGTATTCTGTTAGAATGTCCCATGAAGCCAGCCTCGAATGGAGAGAGGGATCTACGCAACATGCGTTGTTGGATGTTGCTCGTGAGGCCTAGTATTATTTCTCCTTTTGCCGTTCCAGTGTTTAGGGCACGGCAACTTTCATGGACAACGAGTAGAGAGATTTTGAGTTGGGGAGTTTCGGAAGCCAATCGTGAACCGGCGTGAATTTCTAAAAGCCATGGTGGGTCTTGGGGGGATCTTAGGTTCGTCCTTGGTGCAGGGATGTACTCAAAATCAACCCGACCTGGTTGAACCCACACATACGACAGATCCTGGTCCGATCGAACCCATTCCCACTCCGAGCCCTGAAGCGACCAGTACGCCAACAAGAATTGCGGAGGGATCTATGACACGTGTGGCATTTGTGAAGACCGATGACCGTTCAGCTGGGGTCCTTCAGGCGATCGATCTGCTAGGAAACACTCACATGAACGGTAAGACGATATTTTTAAAGCCAAACTTCAACAGCGCGGACCCTCCGCCTGGATCATCCCACATTGATACACTAACGACGCTAATACAGAAACTCCAGACCATGGGGGCCGATCGGATAACGATCGGAGATCGTAGTGGTATGGGGAACACCCGTAGAGTGATGAGGGAGAAAGACATCTTCCGCATGGCTGACGAGTTGGGGTGCGAAACGGTGGTCTTCGACGAGCTGGATACGAATGGTTGGGAGAAAGTGCAAATTGAGGGAAGCCATTGGGAACAGGGCTTCGCCGTCGCCCGTCCGGTGCTTGAAGCGGATGCTGTGGTTCAGACTTGCTGTTTAAAGACCCATCGTTATGGTGGACACTTTACTATGTCGCTCAAGAATTCCGTTGGTTTGGTGGCGAGGACAATTCCAGGTGAGGATCATGATTACATGAGCGAGCTGCATAGCTCCCCCGATCAACGTTTAATGATCGCTGAAATCAACGCCGCGTATCATCCCGATCTCATCGTACTCGATGGTGTAGAGGCCTTTGTGACCGGGGGTCCAGACAAAGGGAAATTGGCCGCATCGCAATTGGTTCTAGCCGGTACGGACCGAATAGCCATCGACGCAGTTGGCGTGGCGGTCTTACGTTATTTTGGTACCACATCGACCGTGGGGCAGGGACCAATCTTCCAGCAAGAACAAATCGCCCGCGCCGTGGATTTGGGTCTTGGTGTGACGGTTCCACAGGACATCGAATTGATCACCGGTGATCCGGAAAGCGAAGATTATGCAGCTGAGATTTGGGAACTTCTGGTTGCAGAATAACAGATTCTCTTGCCTTGGGATGTTGCCTCGACGGATCTCTCACCTGAAGATCATTGACGCTGATCACGCATATTTCGAACATCCGTTGTGATATCGGGCAAATATAGAGTACGTTCCCTTGATCAGTAATAAAAGTGATAGTTCATTTTATTGTTTTTCCACCCATTTATTCTTAGCTTTACGATTTCAAATGCTGGCGACATGGATAGAGACAGGAGACCTATGCCCTTCAGGGAAGTAACCTTGAATGATATTCGTGAGGCCCATCAGCGCATCAAGCCGTTGATAATTTGGACTCCGCTTGTTGAATCCCAACAGCTATCAGATTCGATCGGGGCGCAGCTTGTTTTAAAACTCGAGAGCCTTCAAGTGACAGGTTCGTTTAAAGCCCGGGGAGCCGCGAATAAACTTACAAGTCTGAGTTCACATGAGCGAGAGCGGGGGGTGATCACGGTCTCCAGCGGTAACCATGGAAGAGCCGTAGCCTATGTGGCTCGTGAACTTGGGATCCATGCAGTTATTTGCCTCTCGGAAGCTGTGCCACCGAGCAAGGTTGAAGAGATCCAAGCGTTGGATGCAGAAGTCCTGATATGTGGCAGAACGTATGACGAGGCGGCTGAAGGAGCTCAGCGAATACAAAGGGAACGGGGTTTGACGATGGTGCATCCCTTTGATGATCCCACGATCATCGCCGGCCAAGGCACGGTCGGGTTGGAGTTGATGGAGGATATCCCTCAGCTCGACACCGTCATCGTCCCGCTATCAGGGGGAGGTCTTATCTCTGGGATCGCGTTAGCCCTTAAGTCCATGAATCCTTCGATTCAAGTGATCGGAGTAACGATGGAACGTGGTCCTGCCATGTATCAAAGTCTTCGGGCAGGAAAGATCGTTGAAGTGGATGAGGAGCCGACTCTTGCCGATGCACTGGCGGGAGGGATCGGTTTTGATAATGCCTACACATTTCGCATGGTCCAAAGATATGTAGACGATACGTTATTAGTTTCCGAGGATGAGATCGCTGGTGCTATGGCTTTTGCGCTCGAGAAGCACCGTCTCATCATAGAAGGGGGCGGCGCGGTAGGTATCGCTTCCATCCTGTATGGAAAGATAAAAGAGCTTGGTGAACGAGTCGCTGTGGTTGTGAGTGGTGGGAATGTAGAACTCACAACATTGTTTAAGATCGCGCGGGAGCAAGGTGTTCTCCAATGAAGCAGGGACTAACCTTCAGTGCGTTCCTCTCGACCGGGACTATTGAGTAGTTAGATCTCCATTGCTTCGATTTATCCAGCGGATCCTATCGGAGCCGGTTTTCCAACTTAGTGAAGGAAGTGACCCATGAAACCAGGATTTGTGCCCTTTGCATTGGAACGCATGATGTCCTTATGGGAGAATGTGGTTGAATATAACCTCTCTGAGAGCGGGGTACATCCGATGACCGTGCGGGAGCTTGTGGATGACCCAGCAGTAATGGAAGAGATCTTTTCAACCGAGTTGAACTACCCTCAAACCAATGGCGCCTTCGAGTTGCGTGAGCGCATCGCAGCTTTATATCCCGGAGCCAAGCCGGAGAACGTGCTCGTCACAACGGGTTGCGCCCAAGCGAACTTCTGTGCCGTACACACAATTCTCGAGCCAGGTGACGAATTGGTGTTTATGTTACCTAATTACATGCAGATTGGTGGTGTCGCCCTCAATTCTGGTTTCCATTTGAAGACCTTCTCGCTCAAAGAAAAACTCGATTGGGGGATTGATCTTGACGAACTGGATAAAACCGTCTCGGAGAAGACTAAGCTGATCGCCATTTGTAATCCTAACAATCCGAGTGGTCATATCCTGAGCAGAGCCGAGATGGATGGCATCACCGCAGTTGCTGATCGTGTCGGGGCCTGGTTGTTAGCGGACGAGATCTACGCTGGGGCAGAGCGAACGACGGAAGAAGTTACCCCGTCGTTTTGGGGTCGCTATGAAAAGGTGCTGGCGATGGGTAGTCTGTCGAAGGCGTATGGGCTTCCGGGTTTACGCCTCGGATGGGTGGTTGGCCCAGAAGAGGTGGTGGATGCAATTTGGTCATGTCAGGACTATGTCACCATCAGCGCTTCGATGCTTGCGAATAAACTGGGAGCGTACGCCTTTCTGCCTGAGGTGCGTGCTCGAATTTTGGAGCGTACCCGAGGTTACATCCGTCAAGGTTATCAAGTATTCGAACAATGGTGGACAAGCCATGATGAGGTTTTCAATCTCATTCCCCCACAAGCCGCAGCGATCGCCTTCCTTCGCTATGATCTGGGGATCAATTCCACCGAACTCGTTGAACGCTTGATCCACGAGAAAAGCGTCTTAGTCATGCCTGGGGATCATTTCGGATTGGATGGATATCTGCGGATCAGCTTTGGATTACCGAAGGCGTACCTGAAAGAAGGGTTAGATCGCATCTACCAATTGATCGCTTCATTAAGGTGACCCCTGCCTATTGCAAAAAAAGGCCGGCTTTCTGATTCGTTAGGCCGTGGTGAGAGATACAGGATGTCATGATAGAGATTGATGGTTCGCAGGGTGAGGGAGGGGGCCAAGTTCTAAGAAGCTCTCTTTCCCTGGCTCTCATGACCGGAAAATCGATGAGGATAACCAATATTCGTGCTCGCCGTCCCAAGCCAGGCTTACGTGCCCAGCATCTTAAATCAGTCGAGGCGGCCGCCGCAGTCGGGGTAGCTGAAATCGAAGGCGCAGCTTTTGGTTCTAGGTCATTGGTCTTTCACCCACGAGGCATCACCGCTGGGCAATACCAGTTTGACATCGGCACCGCCGGTTCGACCTCACTTGTGCTGCAAACGATCTTTGCCCCGCTTAGCCTTGCGGATCACCCATCCAAGGTTACGATCACAGGGGGCACACATGTGAAATGGAGCCCTACTTTCCATTATTTACACATGAATTGGCTTCCCCACATGCATCGGATCGGCTACCGCGGTGATCTAACTTTAGATCTGGCTGGTTTCTTCCCGCAAGGTGATGGTCGAATTCGAGCCCAGATTCAACCCAGCGATCCCCTCACACCATTACACCTAACCGATCGGGGAGACCTTCAACGAATAGAAGGTCTTTCTGCGGTTTCGAACCTTCCTGAGAGCATCGCGATCCGTCAACGGCGACAGGCAGTTCGTAGATTAGGGGGATTGGGTTGTCCGATAGAGATCGATGTTATCCAACTCCCTTCAAAACGAAAGGGCACCATGATCCTTCTCAAAGCGGTGCTTGAGAAATCCCAGGCTTGTTACGTGGGATTGGGTGAGCGAGGGAAACCGGCTGAGAAAGTCGCCGATGAGGCCGCCGAGGCCTTGTTGGCGTTCATGGTCACGGATGGAGCGATCGACGAGTATCTTGCTGATCAACTTCTCGTTCCCCTGACCTTCGCTCCTGGGAAATCGGAGATTCGAACCTCAAAAGTGACCCAGCATCTGATCACCAATACCCAGGTCATCAAGGCGTTCACCCGTACGGAAATCAAGATCGAAGGGAAATTAGGCGAGCCGGGGCTGGTTCGCATCCTTCCAGTATCATAAAGTCGCACCTGCATATTTGTTCCCTCTGTGTAATGCTTGATGCTCTCCATTGTTAGCAGCTCAAACGGGCTATTCAATTCTGGACTCGAATTCATCAAATTCACCTAGTTTCTTCACTCTTTCTTCATACCTCTTGACTAAAATAAAAATCATCTTCAAGAAACCAAGAGGGTACATAATGAAGAAACTTGTCTCCGTATCTGCGCAAACGCGAATAAACTGGCTGTTAGATTTTACGGTCTTCATAGGGGGATTTTTAGCGGGGTTGTCTGGGATCTACTTTCTCTACGCGCCATCAGGAGGCTATCGAGGTGGTCGTAATGTTCTGAATGATTTGACGATCATCTTTGACCGTGTGTCCTGGGACAACCTTCATACTTGGGCTGGTGTGTTCATGATCATCGCGGTTGTCCTGCATTTCACATTTCATTGGCAATGGGTGCTTATGATGAGCAAGCGGATCATAAAATCTCTGTGGACTAAGGGCGCGAACATGTCATCGGGCGCACGTTTTAATTTAGTCATTTTCCTGCTGGTCGCTTTAAGCTTTACCATGACCGCTGTTTCTGGAATTTACTTCCTATTCGCGCCGGGGGGTGGCTACCAGGGCGGTAGGAACTTGTCTTGGGATCCAGCTTTTTTCTTCAGCCGGTCGACCTGGGACCTGATCCACACCTGGTCGGGCGTGATCTTGATTCTAGCGGCCGTCGTTCACTTGGTCATCCATTGGCGCTGGGTGGTGAATGTAACCAGGCGTGTGCTCGGGTCAAGCAGTTTACGATTCAGACCGAGGCAGGTACAAGAAAAGGTGTTGATGTGATGGACGGTCAATCAAATCTAAACGATGATGGAAGTTTCAAAACTGGAGGATAAGAAATGGTTAAGAAAATTGTGTTTGGTATTCTGATGGCAGGTTTATGTGGCGTACTTATCGTTGGGGCCGTAAACCGTACAACGGATAGGACAACCGGAGTGGGGCAAGTCTCCCGACAGGGGGATAGATATGCTAGCACGGAAACGATATCTGATGCTGGAGAACGCTCGAGGGGAGCGCAAGGAAATAGTGGTATTAACCGCGGGGAGGCGCAGGGTTTACATAGCGACCTCGAAGCCGATCCGATATTTACACAGGAGGGTGGGTTTCTCCAAGGTATCGTTGTCGGTGTGGAGAAAGATATCTTGATGGTTGAGTTATCTGCTGGTGAAGAGATCGTTGTCACGGGGCGTGCTTGGTCTTTCGCACAGGAGCAGGGATTTGCACCAAGAGTCAATGACCAGGTCAAGCTGGCGGGAGATGTCGAAGGGGAGGAATTCGAGGTATGGCGAATAGAAAATCTTGCTACCGGTCAGATCATTGTATTGCGTGACGGGAAGGGCAGCCCTCAATGGGCTGGACGCGGTAAGAGGGGCGGCTGAGGAGGAAAATTTACTTGTGGAATAGAAAACATTCTGGCTTCTGCTTAACAACTACAGCCCGGACGAGATCACCCGGGCTGTATTCTTGTTCCCAAAAGACCGTTCAATCTTTTGTGATCAGCTTCATGACTCAATACTCCAGGCTGCTACCACCGATGAACTCGCGGAGTACCGAGTCTGAGGGGACGACCGAGTCGTCTTCGATCGGTTCAACAGCCTGGAGAACCTTGTGAATGCGTGCTGCACGAATATAGGCGTCCTCTCGCAATGGATCCTCTTTGTACAACGTTACCCATTCGGTGAATTGGTTGAGCAGCTTAGATCGGTAGAGCGGGATCTCGTACGGCATAGCGCTGTTGATGATGAAGTCAGACGTGGCGAGGTAAGGGATGATATTGCGCATCTCACTCGAACGGACATAGTGCCAATGCTCTAATGTCTGTTGTGGGTTGTATGCGCGGAAGATAGCATCTCGCAGCATGCGACGGAGTAAACGAATGTCGGTCCAGCGAATGTACCGATCATCAGGCCCCTTCATTTGTAGCAGGGGTTCAAGATAAAGCTTGAATTTCATCTCGTTGGGGACGGCTTCTGTCATCGCCGGGTACAGGCCATGCAGGCTATCAATTAGGAGGATCTCCTCCTCCTCCAACTTCAATGGTGTGCGATCGAGATGGCGCTTCGATGTTTTAAAGTCGTAAAAGGGAATGCTTACCTCTTCACCTTCGCTCAATCGCTTGAGATGTTCATTGATGAGCTCGAGATCAAGCGCTTGGGGAGTCTCGAAATCGTAATCACCGAATTCATCTTTGGGGTGCATTTCTAGGTCGAAGAAATAGTTGTCTACATTGAGTGCTTTGAAGCACATCCCCCTGCCACAAAGACGTTCTTCAAGCTTAATGGTTGTCGTTGTTTTACCTGAGCATGAGGGTCCGCTGATCAATACGATTCTGAGGTCTTTGCGTCGTTCCGTAATCATTTCTGCGGCAATGTTTACATCTCGATCATAGGCGACTTCGGATTCGCGTACGATCTGGGGAAATTCACCACGGAGGAGGCGTTGATTGAGGGCTTCGATGGTATGTACATCGTGTGAAACAGCCCAATTGAGGATTTGCCAGGTCTTTGCCCAAGGGACATTCTCGGAAGGCTTGGATATCAGCTTGCCTTCTTCCCGTCGGCGACGGTCCTTCTCTTCGCGATAGAGGATATACGCCTTGGCAGTCTTGGCGTGTCCATTCTCAATCAGCACCTTTTCGACAGCGTCTTGGATCACTTCGATGTGTGGGGTTTTACCCTCAGGAATTGTTGCCTCAAGATGTTGCACGACTTGCTGTGTTAGCCACTCGGCTCGCTCTCGATCACGCCCACCTACCGCCACTGCAGCACGGTAGATCGCATTGGTGATTCGATCTGGGTTGAAGGGAACGATGGCCCCACTGCGTTTAATGACGTGGGTGATCTTGGGCATCTAAACCTCCTGTCGAGGATCAATTCAGTGATGTGAGTTATTCCTGGCTAGAATAAGATCCAACCTGGATCAAGCTTCCTTTTTCCATTATAAATGCTAATTTTCTAGACATTGTCAACGGCTAACGATGTCGATTGTGTGAAAGAATGCACTGAAGAATCAGCAGCGGTGAGCAGGGAGGCGTATATGTGGGGGTATGGTCGTCGCCTCCACCCCCAAATATGCCGGTCCATCTATTGCGATTGACCTTTTATGTGGATTCATGGAAGTATTGGTGATCCTACATGTTATGTACAGTATTGATTGGGGAGATCGTTTGGCTGTAGGCGCCATATTTCAGGAGTGATAAGCAACTGAAAGGTCATTCTTGCAGTATTTGGCTTAATATATGGATTGATACACTACTGATCATGCGTTTGGATCTTGGTATCAATCTGCTGGAGGAGGATCGATAAGGAAGGATCATGATAGACAAGAGTGCGATCCTCGTCGTTGACGATGAAGTAACCTACTGCGATGTCATTGCGGATATTCTTGAGTCTTACGGATTTGCGACCCATATCGCTTACTCCGCGAATGGTGCGCTATCCCTTCTTGATTCCGTCAAGCCAGATCTCGTACTGTTAGATGTGATGATGCCAGAAATCGATGGATTAACCATGCTTCGACAATTACGCTCCCACGAACAATGGACGGATATCCCTGTCATTGTTGCAAGTGCCAAGGTTTTACCTGAGGATGTTTCTGCTGCTTTCGACGCTGGTGCGGACGTCTTTCTTCCTAAGCCCTTCACAGCGAAAGAGTTAAAAACTGCTCTGCGTGAATTTGTGGCTGTGCCAGACACTGGAAGTCTTCAATTCGCTGTGTAATTCCTTGCCCCGGTTGTGAATTCACTTATTTCCACATTGTGAAATCCCCCTTTTTATGTTCGCAATTGCTCTACTTGATTCGTTAAAAAAAAGGTCTTGATCACCTTAGTTTGTATGCTATTGGGTTATCTTATGGGAGTTGCCCCTACATCTGTGGTGAAGATGGGAGATCAGAATCATATTCTCTTTAATGTCATCCTGAGCGAAGCGAAGGATCCCTATGATGAAGCTCTAATAACCGGTGGATCACAGGGATTCTTCACGCCTGGCGGCGCTCAGAATGACATGGAAGTTGTCTTCAACCGTTTGGCAATTCGATCAGTCTGTGATAATCCTTGTCGTGTAGAATGTTCAAAAAGAGTAACCTTAGTGCCTCAAACTGGTGCGAAATGAAAGGGTGAGCAGGAATGAAACCGATCCGAGTTGCGATCGTCGGATGTGGCCGGATATCCGACCTGCATGCCTTGGGGTATCGCGGCCGTGAAGATGCGATGATCGTCGCGGTATGCGATCCGCGGCGAAAACGTGCTCAAGAGAAGGCAAAAACATGGGGGGTGGAGAGGGTCTTCGCGAAGTACCAGGAGGTACTCGCCAACACCGACATTGATCTGGTTGAATTGCTTGTACCGCACCATCTCCATGCTGAGATGACGATCGCAGCTTGTGAAGCGGGAAAACATGTGTCGGTTCAGAAACCGATGGCGCTCACGATCACGGAGGCTGATCAGATGATATCAGCGGCCGAGAAGGCAGGTGTGATCTTACGTATCTATGAGAATTTCGTCTTTTATCCACCGTTCGTGGAAGCTAAACGGTTGATCGAGAGGGGCGAGATTGGTGAGCCACAGATGATCCGCCTCCATTACAACTCCGGAACCAGGGACACGGGTTGGAGGGTATCACTCACTGCCTGGCTCTGGAGATTTGATGAAAAGCGCAGCGGAGGTGGTCCACTTGTCTTTGACCACGGTTATCACCTGTTCTCTTTAGCGTATCATCTGATGGGCGAGGTTGAACAGGTATTTGCTTGGATCGATCGTTCTCGGGTCATGCCCTCCAAATACGTTGACGGACCCGCAACGGTCATGTTCCAGTTCAAGGCCCCAAAACGATATGGTGTGATGGACTTCGCTTACACACCGAAGATGCTCATTGATTCGCTTTACTATGCAGACGATAACCGAGTGGAAATCATTGGGGACCGTGGGGTTTTATTTATCAATCGTTGTACAGCACGCACGGTAGATCTACCAGAACTGATGATGTTTCGTGACGGCATGACAGTCCCCATCCCCATTGGGCGTGTCGAGTGGCATGATAGCTTTGTCGATTGCACGCATCACCTGATTGATGTTCTGAAGGGAGGGGAAAAGCCGATTTTGGATGGTCAAACCGGAAAGGCTGTACTCCAGTTCTCCCTCGCTGCTCATCAATCTGCTTGTACAGGTCAGGCGATACGACCGGAGGATGTGGATTAGGCCATTAAACTCGCCTGCTTCGTTTTTCCCTTATCCATTGAGAGAGAAGCTGGTTGAAACGATTGGGTGCAGTAAAGACCCAATTCAGCCACAAGCTCATCCGTTGAGCTCTGGCACGTCGCCAGAGGCGGTGTACGTTGTCCACTTCGCTAGCTGACAAGGACTGAAAGCTGAACCTGGTTTCTACGTAGAGATCTGTGGCTTCTATCAGCGCGTCGAACAAGGTCGACTTTTGGCTCAGAGCGGGGGCAAATACGGTGATGAATTCATGTGGGGTGGTGCTGGTGGAAGTTCGATAGCCCACGCGTGCCAACCTGCGCCGAATGTCTCGATAGAGGTCAAAAATTCTGTCTCGTTGAGATGCCTCGCGCGGTCGGGTCAACCAACGGACTCCGGTAATCAATAGGTAGAGGCTGATTAGGAACACCCCGAGGATCAGCAGTTCCCGGGGTGAATAGATGCTTGAAACGGGGGCCGGTAATCTGAGGTCCGATTTGGAACGTGCGGAATCATTCAAAGCGCGTTGAAAGCGCATTCGAGCTGCGGTCGGCTCAAACTCCACCCAACCGTAGTCGCTGAAATAAACTTCCACCCAAGCGTGGGCATCGGCGGCGATCACGTGATAGGCATTGCGCGACGGTTCAAATTCACCCATTGCATACCCCGTCACCAGACGGCTGGGCACTCCAGTAGCACGCAGCAATACTGTCATGGCCGAAGCGTAATAGCTGCAAAAGCCACCAGGAGCTTCAAAAAGGAAGTAGTCCACGACGTCGTGGTTCTTTGGTGGCGAGGGAACATCGAGGGTATAGGGATAAGAATTGCGTAAATAGGTTTCAATGCGTACAGCCTTGGTATAAGGAGAGTCCGTACCAACTGTGATGCGATTGGCCAAATCCAGCACGCGTTGAGGCACACTTTCAGGCAATTGAAGATAACGACTCGAAATCTGGGGTGGATAGTCGATGGTCGAATTGGATAGTTGCTCACCGGTGAGCTCTACGGTCCAGGAAGTGACCTCGTAATCGAATAGGTCGATATGGGGGAGCACTTCATTCGGTTGAAGCGTGATGACCTCGCCGTTCACAGTCATGGTCACAGGCATGTTGACCGCGAAAAGCGAACCTTGGGGTTGGGTAGCGAGCTTGTATCGTTGGTGAAGCATGTATCGACCGGGGGACGTATTTTCTGTGGTAGATCGGGGCTCAGGAGAAGAAGGTATCTCTGCTACTAGCCACCCGATACCAGTATATTCACTATAGATCGAGCTTCTCCAGTAATGTTGGGGGGAAGGGGATTGGTCGCCGGAGCTATCTTTTGGTGATGGAGCAGGGTCACTGATTTGAACCCACATAATGGTCTCACGGCTTTGACTTGGTGGTGGACCGATTACATTGACCTCAAGCCCTTGGGCTGGATAGCCGGTGTCTGATCGAGGTGGATTTACATCTGCGAATAATCTTTCTGCGGTCTCTGCGGTAAGCTCCTGAACTGGACGGAGAATATCTGACAAACTTTTCCGTCCCTCGGGGGTGGCGAAGAGCGGAGAAAGGATTGCCATCAAGCTTATGAAAAGTGCAATGGCGAATGAGTGGCTTCCCCACTCAAGCCCGAGATCATCGGGGTGATCCACGCTTCGCGCGCTCCAATCTGCATTTTGATAAGTGAAGCTGGTACGAGCGATCAGTGAGATTCCTAAAGTGATAAACGGTAACATCGCGAAGCTTGGTTGATCGCTGAGATGGTTGTTGATGGCAAGCAAAATCCCGAGTGGGAGCAAGCCTTCAAGCGCACGCTTTCTACGGGCAACACTCCAAACCAACCAGGTACTGACGTTCCACAGAATCACGATAGACAAAAAGACGAACAATCCGACATCGTGGATGGTCTCACCGCGAGCGACAGCGATGCGCCAGCCAGCTATGCGGTCGATCAATGTCATCAGGCGCAGGTGCATGAACCAGAGCGATCCGATGCCTAAAGGTGGTCGTAGGCTGAGGGTGGATTGCAGGATTTTCCCGATGATCTCCCCCGCGGTGACGAGCGAAAGCAAGACGCTGTATGCAACAGCAGTTCGACCACGAAATCGTGAGATTGCCAGAGCGGATCCAAAGAGGAGCCCTAATGCGATTGCGCTGTTGTGGCCGGAGTCTTGGGGAACCCAATCGGATTCGCTGATACAGTATGAGACCGTGATCGCGATCCCTAGGATCAACATGATCGAGACGATATGAGGGCGGGTCTTAGACCAGATGATGGAGCCGATCATGGTACCCATCCCTGTGATCGTAGAACCGCACGGGGTTTACTGAGGGGCACCACACGACCCGTACCCAGGACCATGAACTCCCAACGCTTGAGTTCTCCATAGGCAGCGTCGATGGGTTTTACCTCCCCATGTTGGATGACCCTCGCTCTTATTCCCATTTCCGCTAGGCGTAAAGCACAATCTTTGGCTTGTCCCTTCCCACCGAACGAAGATGGGTCGATCAGGATCGTTTCAATCTTGATGCCACCGGGTTTCGGAAGAAGGTTCAGTGCATTTGCCCAACTCGTGTCTAACGATGGCGTAAGGATGAAAGCGAGATGGCGAGGGGAGAGGATTGATTGTGCATTCTTGATGGTAAGTGAAAGAGGGCAGGAATGAGATGGCTGTAAAGGGGCAAGCGCACGTAGGATTGTCCAAATGTTCATCTGTCCTCGTATTGGTGAGACTACGGTAAGTTGTTCATTTGAGGCCAGGAGGCCAACTGCCAGACGGCGGTGAAGCAATTCATGTGCCAGTGAGGCAGCAAGGATAACCATGGTCTCTACAGAGGAATCGATCCCAGAGCCCAGATGGACATCAGCATCGAGATCGAGAATTAGCCAAACAGTGGATGTGGCTTCAGGTTCAAAATTCTTGATATAAGGTTCGTCACGACGGGCTGTGGTTGGCCAATGGAGGTGACGCAGGGGATCACCAGGTTGATAGGGTCGTGGACTTATTGCGTTGACCGTGTTGGCATTCAGAGCTTGGTGTAGAGGACGATGTTCGCCTATCGCTCCACTGGTAGGCAACAAATGACGCGGCAACTGGGCCAAAGGAGGGTAAACAAGGATTTCTTGTATCTCAGTATAAATATGCCTCACGAGGAAGAGCCCAAACGGATCCCCGAGTCTTAACTCCCACGGTCCAAGTTGATATACACCACGATTGCTGCAGATTGTGCGGGCGGTCCATCTCCGTGAGCCTAGCATCTCAGTAGCGCGCACGCTGGCCACGTTATAGCCGGGGAGATTGGCGTGGTCAACGAATTCTGCCCATAAGATGGGCAGGGTCGAGGTGTTTTCGAGAAATATCCTTTCCTCTAGCTCGTCGCCAACCTGCATCGCTACGGAGAGGAGTTGTCGTTTCGCGGATACACCATGGGCCATCGATCGTGCCCAGAGAAATCCGATGAAGAGGACCGCTCCTACCGTGGTGATACCCATCGCGGCCTCTTCCGTTGTCGAGAGGAGGTACAAGAGTAGAAGGATAATGAAGACGACGAATGGAAAATAACGCCGAAGCTCGATCGTTGTAAAGCCGTCGGCTCGATTGTAACGGCGAAGGATCAGAGGACGTGGAAGGTGGATAGGCATAGGTTATTAGGACAACTGATAAGCTGCAATGGATTGAGAGTGGTGTCGTGTACCGGTAAAACCTTCAAACGGACCAGCGCTAAGATGATTCTACACTACAGAGTCCGTCTGGAAGAAAATGAGTATCCATACTGACAGAGAAGTAGCCCTATGTTTTCAATCCCCCGACATCTCAAAGTTGAGTCGTCAATTCATGTGTGTAAACCGATTGTAAGGTGATCGACTCAAAATCTCTGCTATCTTGTATGCAAAGCCAGGGCAGTGTCCGCGGACATGATCCATGTTAAGAGGTTCTAAAACATGGAACGAAAGCCCTCCGGAGAAGCGTGATGAGAAGGCAAATCACAGACGAAGACATCCGAGCCTTTTTGCGTAAAAACTGGGTTAATTACCCCAGTCAGATCGCGCTGATGCAAGAGACCATTCGATTGTTGTGGCCAGGAGGCGCACCGACGAATGGTCACGAGCGGGTTGTCAGGCTTTGTCTAGAGGAAATCACGTATCGCCCAAGTGCGTAATACACAAAAATCTTAAGCGTTTTTCGACAAGGCTTCCGTAGTATGTAAAATCTCGGAGGCCTTTTTCTATTGGATGCGAACCCAAAAAACACTGTGTAGAAAAGGTTTGTATCAGTGGGGTGTAGTCGGATAATGGCAGAGAGCGAAACGGGTGCAGGGAGCCGCTTTGTGATTGAGTTACCAGAGGATGTTGAAACCGCGATCGGAGCTTTTCCTCAAGATCCCCATTCAGCGGATGGGCGTTGAGAGTTAAAAGAAATTTCCCGCGATAAAAAGCGCTTTGTCAACCAGGATTGGATACATACTAGCGAAAATGCACCCTGAGCCCTTCAACAAGCTCAGGACTAAGCCTGTCGATGGGTGTGTACCATGGTTATACGTCATCCTTCGACAGCCCTTCGACGAGCTCAGGACAAGACTCAGGATGACTTTCGCTCTAGGGATCCGTCGTACTCATTGTGCTAGAGCACTAGCTGTTCGTGGTTTGAGTGTGTCCGACATGTTCGGTGTTTAGCCGCGCCCTTCTAATTGGGGCCACGACTCACGCCGAGCTGATTGACCGCGTATGACCAGTGCCAATCCGTAATTTTTTCTCTGTCAAGATACTGGGTCATAGGGGACAGCTCCTCGCAAGACTACGATACGGAGGCTACAATATTTGAGAGCGTGTGTGAACGATCGATAAAAGAATCGAATATCATGCCTCAAAGAAGACCGGATAACTTTACACACCTGCGTGTGCATTCACATTACTCCCTCATGCGAGGCACCGTCTCTGTGAGCGATCTTATTACCCGTGCATCCTCAGAAGGCCTCCAATCCCTCGCCTTGACGGATTTCGATGCGTTATATGGCGCGGTCGTCTTTACCAAAGCGTGTGTGGAGCAGGGTATCAAACCCATCTTGGGCATGACCATTGCAGTGTCCAGGATCGAAGATGAACCTACTGAGGCATTCACTTGCCCAGGATATCTCGTCTTGCTGGCAAGAAACCACACAGGTTACCAATCCCTTAGTCGGCTCTCTTCCTTGATCTTAGGTGATCCTGGACGTCCATCCTCACGCCTCACATGGGAGGAGTTAAAAACCCATCGCGAAGGTCTCCTATGCTTGGATGGAGGGAAAACTGGTTGGTTGGAGGGTTACCTTCGTTCAGGGGATCAGGGAGCGGCAGATCGATATGTCGCCCAACTCAGTGGACTCTACCGTGATCATTGCTTCCTTAGTTTAGAAATCCATAGGGACGATGACGAGGAGCTAGCGAAACAAATCGTCGCGTTAGGGAAACGCTTTGGAACTCCTACCGTGGCCGTGCGACCGATATATATCCTGGAACCCGAAGATCGACCTACGCTGCATCTACTGGCGGCTATTGATCACAACTGCCGGTTGGAGGAGGTTACAGACCCAATGCTGCCAGCTCGTGATCTCGATCTGCACTGGCTCAGTCCAAACGAGATGACACAACGATACGAGGCATTCCCGGATGCCCTGAAGACGGTGGGAGAGATCGTTGAGCGCTGTGAGCCTCCATTGCCGGATGGTTCTCCAATATGGCCTACTCCGAAGCTGGTCGATGATCAATCACCCGATGAAGCCTTGGCAACGAAAGCTCGATTTGGCCTAGAAGAAAAATTCGGGCCCGAGATTGATGGGACCGTTAAGGATCGTTTGCACGTAGAGTTGGATGCCATCGCATCTCGCGGTTACGCTCCGCTGTTTCTGGTCGTCGCAGATATCGCTCGTTATGCCCGCCAGGCAGAGATACCTATCAACACACGCGGTAGCGTTGCTAATTCTCTTGTTGCCTATTGTGTCGGTATCACGACGGTTGATCCCATCGCTCACGATCTGCTCTTTGAACGTTTCTTGAATCCGGCACGCACGGATCTACCTGACATTGACCTTGATTTTTGTAGCCGACGCCGTGACGAGGTGTTGAATTATGTGAGCCAAGAGTATGGTCAGGACCGGGTAGCGCTGGTGGCCACGATCAGCACCCTGCAGTTGAGGTCAGCCGTACGTGAGACAGCCAAAGCCCATGGCTTCAAAGAGGAGCGTATCAAGAAGCTGACCGCAAAGCTGCCCCGTGGATGGCATCCCGATCCGCGTCGACGAGATCAACGTACTGTTGATGAGATATTGACCGAAATGGAGGACGAGCAAGAGCGAGAGGTCGTGAAAGATGGCTACCAAATTGTTGGCCAACCGCGCCACCTCAGTGTTCACCCTGGTGGGGTGGTGATCACTCCCGGTCCGTTGACCGATGTGGTACCTGTTCAGTGGGCGCCAAAGGGATTTCTCATTACCCAATACGATCATTCGGATGTGGAGGCCATCGGTCTGCCGAAGATTGACCTTCTCGGCATTCGCGCTTTGACCGTTTTATCGGATGCGACTGAGCTTATCCGTCATCACCATAAGCCAGGTTTTCGCCTGGAGGAAATCTCGCTTGATGATCCGAAAACAGGGGACCTGCTCTCCAGAGGCGAGACCATCGGTGTTTTCCAGTGTGAATCGCAAGGCGCGCAACGGACGTTGCGTCAACTTCGAGCACGAACCGTGCAAGACCTAGCGATATCGAATGCCTTTTTCAAACCTGGTCCGGCGACCGGCGGGATGGCTCAGGCTTTCGTCCGTCGCTACCGAGGAAAGGAACCCGTCTCCTATCTGCATCCTGCATTGGAACCCATTCTACAGTCGACGAAGGGTGTCTTGATTTTCCAAGAGCAGATATTGCGTGTGGCACGTGAAATCGCTGGGTTGCGTTGGGAGGAGGCGGATCATTTGAGACGTGGGGTAAGCAAATTCCGAGCGCCAGAAATGGAGGCCATGCGGACTCGTTTCATCGCTGGTTGTCAACGCCAACCTCCCGACGGTCCCGGTTTTAACCCCCAACAAGCCGAGCGACTATGGGAGCAGGTCGTTGCTTTCGCAGGGTATGGCTTTAACCAGGGTCACGCGACAGCTTATGCGGGTGTAAGCTACCGATCAGCATATTTAAAAACTCATTGGCCGGCGGAATTCCTCTGTTCACGATTGGCTGGACGGGGTGGATACCATCATCCAGCGATCTATATGGCGGAGGCCCTTCGATTGGGCATCCAAGTCCGACCGCCGCACATTAACCACAGCCATCGCCGGTTCACTGTATCTTATGAGGGTGGAGAAGGAGAAAACCTCGTCCCAGTCCTCTGGATGGGGCTTGATCAAGTCCGAGATTTACGTCGAAAATCGATCGCATCGATCCGTTCGCAACGCGAGGCTACGTTTTTTGTTGATCTCCAAGATTTAATCACCCGTGTCTCGTTGCAGGATCGTGAGCTGACACACCTAATACAATGCGGTGCATTAGACGGGTTGGCGGAGAGCCGGGCTGCGTTACTGGATGAAGCAGAAAGCGTTGTACGAGCGGGCACCGCCTATCAGAGAGTGTTCTCGTTTGCTCAGACATCAGCAACGCCAGCAGAGACCCCAGCCCAACGAATGATGTGGGAACGGCATATCCTGGGTTTACCGGTGAGTGTTCACCCTGTCGATACCGTTGAGCGTACCCTCGAGGATGTCATACCTTTATCAAGGTTGCCCGAATTTCCCAACAATGTTGTGTTGGTGATCGGCGCCCGTTTGCCTGGTTGGACCGGCGGAAAAGGCTTCTTCTTCAGTGATGGGAAAAGCTTCGTCAATGTGATCATGGACGAAATCGCATTGGCAAATCAGGAAAAACCCCCAGCCTGGGAAGCATTAAGCTTGCGTGGACGTTGGAGGGTTGACGAATGGGGGGGCGGGTGGTTCCAGGCGGAAGAGATGGAGTGGATTTGAGTTATCACGTAGCGAGTAGGTCGTGCGCATTGACCAATCTCGATGCCAGGGGATGAGGAACGAAGGAATGGGTTGTGAGAAGATCTGATTGCTAACTGTGAAGATAATCGTGAGATAATTTGCCCGGAGATCGTTTGATGTTCCGTCGTCGATCGTTGCCTCCATGAGAGCGTACCCTAGCTGTGTGAACGGTATATAATCAATATGAGCCCGCAGTAAGGAGACATTGCGATGAATCGTGGAAATCGTTTATTGATATTTGCAGTCTCATTTCTTCTCATAAGTGTCACTTTGGCAGGGTGCGGTTTACTCAGTGCACCACAGCCTACACCTGATCTGCTTGCTACTTCTGTGGCGCAGACGATCGCCGCGGAACTCACACGAGCAGCGGAGGAAACGCCTATTCCTCCTTCCCCCACTCAGGTCACAGTTCAGCCTGAACCTACAGCGACAGAGCCGCCATCGACGCCTACACTCTCCCCCACACCCACCATCGATGATGCAGCTTGCAACCGGGTGGAATTTGTCACCGATGTCACCATCGAAGACGATACCGCCCTCGCACCTGAGGCGACTTTCCTCAAGGTTTGGCGCCTGCGTAACGTAGGCGAATGCACATGGACGACGGACTACGCGTTGGTGTTTGTCGATGGTGATCAGATGGACGGAGATGACGAGATTGCTCTCCCCCGCGATGTAGCACCGGAGGAGACCGTTGATTTATCGGTCGAGCTAAAGGCACCAGAGGCAGAGGGTTCTTATCAAGGCAACTGGCAACTTCGCAATGACGCGGGAAGGTTGTTTGGCATTGGTGAGGAGTGGGACGAGGCTTTTTGGGTAAAGATTGTTGTAGAGGAAGGTGGTGATGAACTGGCCCTTGGTGACCCAACGTGGCGCGATACCTTCGCGTCGGGTGCGAACTGGTTTTTAGTGGATACAGAAGAAACCTACTTCGAAGTAAAAGATGGAAACCTGATCATGGAGGCCATTCCTGCTGGAACATATGATAATTGGGGGCTTTCTATTCGACCGGCGATAAAGGACTTCTACCTGGAAATCACTGCAAGGACGGGTGCTGTGTGTTCCGGATTGGATGACTATGGTGTGTTGATCCGGGCACCAGATAAAGAGCAGGGATATGTATATGGTTTTTCATGCAACGGTCGTTACCGGATCTATAAATGGGACGGTGAGAATTACACAGGCTTACAGGCGTGGAGAGCTTCTCCTCACATTCTTTCCGGGCCGAATCAGACCAACCGCCTCGGTATCTGGGCCGAAGGGGATACCTTTAGACTTTACGCCAATGGAAAGTTTTTAGCTGAGGTGAGCGACGACGAATACAAGGAGGGGCGTTTCGGCCTTTTCATCGGTTCCTCAGAAACCGCCCATTTTAAAGTCTATGTAGAGGAAGTGGCTTATTGGTTGATTGGAGATTGACCTTTGTCTTGAAAATCTCATAAAACTGGAATTTTCCTTCAGCATGGATGGATAAAATTTCATCCACAATCCATGCACGGGGGTATTAGGGGGTTTAAATTCCACGCGATTCAATAATTCTCAAACGACGATCCATTCATTTGCAAGGATATGATTATTCCCAACCCGGGGCATATTTTGTGACGATATGTACGAAGAATCGCCATTGTTTATTAGGAGATGTTATTAAAGGAGAGTGCAAACTCAATCAGTATGGAAGAATTGTCGAAGCTGAGTGGAAAAAATCTACCATCATCCGGCGTGAAATCGAGTTGGATATCTGGGTCGTGATGCCAAACCATATGCATGGGATCGTGTGTATTGTCCATAATGAAATCGTAGGGGCGCACGGGCAGGGAGGACCCCCCTGCATCTTTGACCGTGCGCCCCTACAACATCTTTATCGTAAACCTAGATCATTAGGATCCTTCATATCAGGCTTTAAATCATCCACCACGAAACGAATAAACCAAATCCGAGGCACACCTGGTGCGAGGGTTTGGCAGAGGAATTATTATGACCGCATCATCCGCAATCAGGGCGAGTTGGACCAACTCCGATTATATATCCAAGACAACCCTCTAAAATGGGAACTTGATGAATACTATCCCAATCTGAAGTAGGGGAGGGGTAACCCCGCCCCTACATACTTGCATTAACTAAAATGGTTGTTTATTACTTCTCCTTACCCTTACCATGCTCCTCACGGAACATCTCTCGCAATTGACTACGAACACACTTCCATTCGCCATCACATGTCAATTCAAATAGGCTCCAGATCTCTTCCTCGCTCACGCCATATTGGGCTGCAAGTTGAGTTGCGGTGCGCTGGTTGTGTCCAGCCTGATTTACCTTGTCAGGATTCTCACGCAGGTAATCTTGGACACATTTCCAATCACCGTCACAGGTTTCGTTGAACACAACAAGAATTTCCTCTTCACTCACATCGTATTGATCGGCGTAACGAGCCGCGGTGCGAAGGTTGAGCTCCACCTGATGTTCCTCTTGAGCCTGCACCCGCTGCTGCCGTCGATACTCCTGGACATCTATCTCCAAGATAGCCAGAGCATCCGTAATCTCGTCTGCCAATTGATAAGCCTTCCGGATTTCCCCCCAGTTGTAGCCTTCACTGTGGGCGATGATAAGAGAAGCCCAATCACCGTCAAGTTGCGTTGCGAGTTTGGCTGCGTGACGCATTTCTGAGAGGTTAAAACCCATTTCAAGGTAGCTGGCGAGGTCGATGGGATCGATATCCAGCTCTTGGACTGTACGATACAATTGCCCCAGTTTGCCGGGCGAGATTCCATCCGCTAACCTTGCCAAGGCATCTTCAAAGTCGGCCTCATATCGAATGACGACCCGTAGCGCAGTGCGGATTTGGCTCACTGTATTCTCACCGCTTAAGACTCGATCCATGAGATCGACGATCCCCACATTATCTAGAGCCTCTGCAAATCGATTCAATTGAACGAGCAAGCCCCACCCTGTGCCATCCAAGTGCCAATCCCGGATCTGTTCCCAGGTGAGATCTTCAATGATCAGAGCAAGCTTATAGGCGTGCCAGAGACGTCCAAATCCAGTTTGTCGACCGGTAAGTCCACCCAAGAAGATATAGTAGATGTCTTCACAGGTGTATTCTTTTTCAGCTTGATCAGGGAAAAGCTTGCTGACCTCGTCGGCAATCCGTTGTGCCATTGGGTGACAGCCAAATAGGGGATCGACGACAACAACCAGTAACGTATCGGTATACGTTGCCCCGCATTCATCTGTGACCATCACGCTAGCGGTGTATCTGCCAGGTGAAGTATAGGTGGCAGTCGCAGTGTTTGAGTCCGGATCGATGATGAAACTTGATGCACCCTCGAAACTCCATTCGTAAACGAACGGGGGAAATCCACCACGGACCTCAGCTGTGAAGTCAAATGTGGCCTCGCCTCCCTCAAGTTCTTTGAAAGGTGGCATCTCATCAGCGAGAAGGGTGACCAGCGGTCCAATGGTGAGGATGTCGGATGTCATGCCCGTTAAGGGGATCTCTGAACTGTCGGTGACGGTTAAGACCCATTCATAGTCACCTGGAACCAAATACGTGTGTTGTGTAGGATGAGGGAAGGATTCAACATCGTTCTCTTCAAGACTTTCACCGTCGCCGAAATCCCAGGCCAAGTTATAAGGGGGGGTACCATCCTCTACGTTGACCTGAAAGGTGACACCCTCGCATGCAACCTCTGGTGTCACCTCAATGAATAACCCATTCTCGGCCAAGGCAGGGAGTGGAGTAACGGCAATGGACAGGACGAGGATCGCAGTAAATATCCGGTAGCGGGACATCGATTTGACCTCCAGATTATTCAAGATTTAAGAAAAGGTGTTCCTCTCAATACACCAATTGTGAGGAGAGATGTTCAAGCGTGAATGTCAAGTTCGTCTCATCCAGGTAAACGAGTAACACGAAACATTGTTACAGTTTAACGAATCTATCACCCAAGTACGATCCAACAGCAAAACGTCCCAATACGTTATTGGATTCAGTGATTGCGAAAGTTGGTAGAGAACAAGTTGTCCTTTCAGGTTATTAATTCGTCATTTCTCGTTTAACTACCCAATTGTTGTCTGCGATGATGCTTTTGTATAGAAGGTGCAGGTTCCTCGATTGGGATCACGGGGTGGGTGTGCAGTAGTGAGGATGTCCTGGCTTGTCGTTGCACTTACTCGGGTCTATGGTTGGAATCGATGGGGGTGTGGGGGTTGGTTCCTGGGTAGGAGTGGTTGATGGTAATTGGGTATCGGTTGGTGCTTGACTGGTGGTAGGTGTAATGGTTTGTGTATTCGTTGATTGCGGTGTCTCTGTTGGTGAAATGGTCTCTGTGCCTGAAGGTTGCAAAGTTGCCGTTGCCTCTGGTTGATTCCCGGATGATGTCCTTTGTGTTGCCGTTGGCATTGAAGGTAAATCATGGGTGGCTTCGGCTGGAGGTTCGCTCGCTTCTGGATTGTGTTGTGTGGTTCCTTCATTCGTCGCCATTGTCTCGCTCTCATCTTGGCTAGAGAAGGTGCTGTTTTGTGTTTCATTCGTGTTTGGTGTAAATCGCGTTTCAGGAGACGAGGCACCATTGCTTCCCTTCCAAACTGAAGAGAGTACGGGCAGTGTGACGGCAAAACACAGGAAGATGACGATGATTCCGACCAGAGCTACCTTGGGTCGCCGTTTACGATGACGGGGGACGTGAACCTGTTGTTGGGGTGAAGATTGAGGCACATTCTGCGGTATTTCCTCATGATCGAAGGCAGTTATAAAAGCGTGTTTCAGCTCCCCCATGGAACCAAAGCGCTGTTCAGGATTGATTGAAATCGCACGGGATAGCACTTGGATGACTTCTTGGGACAGGTGGCTGAGTGGCTGCCTGGCATGCTTTTGGGAGGTTGGTCGACTTTGGAGACGAGCGTTAAGCGCCAATAATCCTTCAGCCACAGGTAAACCGCTAAGAAGTACAAGCGCAATCAGGCCTAATGAATATTGGTCTGAAAGCGGGGTCAGCCCTACACCTTGAATGACTTCCGGTGCTTTGAATTCTTCGCCAACATATGGTCCTGTGCCTGATGAACGGAGTTTTCCCAGAGCAGAAGCCTGCCCTAGATCAAAAACCTGGACATGACCTTCTTCATCCACAAGAATTTTTGAGGGCTTGAGATTCCCATGGAGAATCCTGTGAGAATGAGCATGCTCTAATGCTGAGGCTGTTTCCAAGATGAGACGTTCAACATCAAGTGCAGCGAGGATTCCTCTATCGATGCGATCCTGTAAGTTACCGGCTGCGACATAAGGTGTCACGATGTATGGCCGACCTTCGTCTATTCCCGACCCAATGATTTTTGGGATATTAGGATGTTTCAACCTATAGATAGCGCGCATTGTTTCGTGCAATTGTGTGAGAATTTGGCGATTCTGGCTGACCTCAAGAGGGAACAGTTTAATGATTACGAAAGTCTCACCGTCTGGAGTTCGAGCTTTATAAGTATGCGAATCAAGGCTGGCCTTTCCGGAATCCATAGCAGGACTTAATTGCTCAATGATTCGATAACCTGCAATTTCTGATCCCATCATATCTGTCATCTTGTTCGTCTATTTCATCGTCGGGTTTACCAAGTTCTTTGCAGACGCCTCACTTGAACCGCTTACGCGAGTTCGAGATTGAGAATAGACGCAATACCTCCATGCCTTAGGAACGGAGGCATGTCGGGCAACAACCTTTTCTTTGTATGGGGAATGCTGGTGCATCCCATTAAGGGAATCGAGCAGGGCCGGAGATTGTTACAGCAGTGAAGTATGACATTTGTACTAGGCAAATCCTGTCTTTGTTCATCCAATGTAGAAGTATCCTCACATTGAAAGGAGCAGATTTTTGGGTGGGCAATGATATTTTGTCATCCGATGATAGGGATTGGATTCAACCCTTTTTTAGGTTTACTTTGTGCCTATACTTCTTATTCTGTAGAGATGTAACAAACTTAACGGAAAACCGTTTTTATGGTTGAAGATATTCATCCTCCGCATGCTGATGCAGAACTGATCGCCCAAGCGAAAGCCGGGCAGATTGAAGCATTTGGCGAACTTTACCAGCGATATCTTGACCCGATATACCGCTACATACGAATCCGGGTGGCGGAGGATACCATCGCTGAGGACCTTACTGAATTGGTTTTCTTGCGTGCATTTGAGGTGCTTGATCGTTACAAAGAGCGAGGTAGCCCGTTCTCGGCGTTTCTTTATCAGGTGGCCAGGAATCTTTTGGTGGATCACTATCGCCAACGGAAGAGGGAAGTTCCTCTTGAGGCCGCTGATGAGATAGCGGTGACGGACTCTAACATTGACGAACATGTCATCCGTAGTGCGCGCATAGAGATGTTAAAGCATGCTTTGGCCGATTTGCGTCCTGATTACCAAGAAGTCATCCGATTACGTGTAGTTTTGGCCTTACCGACAGCGACTGTCGCAGAATGGATGGGAAGAAGTGAAGGGGCTGTGCGAGTGCTGCTACATCGAGCACTGAATTCGATGAGAAAGCGTTTGGTTGAGGGTGATGAGGGAGATGAATCGCTCAGAAGTTGAGATCCTTGATAATGGTTTATCACGGATCCAATCCGATGAAGTGAAGACCGAGGATTTTCTACAAGAATTTCCTGAGCATGAAGGGACCTTGGGGGTCTTGCTAGGGCTTGCCGAGGAGATTCGTGCTCATTTGACTCCTGTGGGCCCAGACGATGATTTTGTGTCGACCTCACCAGCACGCATCCTTAATCTACTTCGTGCCAAACGCAAAGTCGCTCATAAAAGAGAGAGGAGGTGGGCATGGCGTCCAAAGTGGCCATTGAAGTTAGCTTGGCGCCCTGCATATCTTCTGATAACTGCACTGCTGGCAATCGGTATTCTGGGGACGACCGCCGGTGTAGCTTGGGCCTCAACAGGAGCATTGCCTGGGGACAACCTTTATGGTGTCAAACGGTCTATTGAGGAGGCTCGTCTTGTACTCACATGGACCGCGACAGGAGATGCTGCTCTGTTGGCTGGATTTGCCGATGAGCGTCTGAATGAGATCGAAGCGCTATTGGCCGTTGGTCGGGAGGACGATATTCGTTTACCTCTGGCCGGATATGAGGATTTATTAACCCGTCTTTTAGAAGTTGCTGAAGAAGCACAACACAGTGGAAAGCCAGGATCGTTAGAACATCTTCAGACAAGCTTAACACAAAACATCCGCACCTTAGAGCGTGTGCAAGCTCAGGTCCCTTTTAACGCTCAAGAGGCGATAAGAAGTGCCATTGAACAGTCAAATCATGGTCGTGAGGTGATTGAGTATATTCGGCAAGGTGGACATCCCAGCGATATAGCTCCTGGACAGTTAAAGAAGACACCCGATCGGCCCAGTGGAGGACCGGGCGATCATGGAGGTGGCCAACCCGCAACGAAGACGCCCAAACCCAAACCGACCAAGGATAAGACGCAAAAGCCTTAAGCCTGCAAGCCAATTAAAACCAACGGCTAAATTGATCGTTGGCATGAACGGTTTTTGATAGGGGCGTGGTTGCCACGCCCCTTCAAACCCCAAATTTAGCCATATCATCGTTTAATTTAAATACCATCCCACGAATCAAATCAATCCGGTACGATGTCAAATTGGAGAGTCATTTTGGCAGAGAAGTGTTAATGATCATATCGTACCCTATGATGAGGAATTGCTACGTATTCGCAATTATATTATCGCCAACCCGCGAAAGCGGGAACTTGATGAATACTATCCCAATCTGAAGTAGGGGCGGGGTTACCCCGTCCCTACCTGCGTGAGAGATGCTGTCCCAATCTGTGATACGTAGGGGCGCACGGGCAGGGAGGACACCCCTGCATCTTTGACCGTGCGCCCCTACAGAACTATTGTTATGATGTAGTGATTGAATTCGGTGATTAACTACAAGGGATATCGATGAGAGCAATCAAAGAAACATCAAGATCCGCTCTGCTCCATAGACTGCGCGAACTTGAGGTCGATGTAAGGTATCAGGAATTTGCTGAGCAGGATGCGGAAGATTTCGTTTACACCCCTGGGCTCATCCCTGTTTTGCTCTCCGCTCCACATGGAACCGTCCACACCCGGCAAGACAAGCCAAAGCAGGAAGATGAATATACTTCAGGTTTTGCCCAACTTGTTGCCGAGATCACCGATGCACATGTCATTTTCACTCGTTATCGGTCACAAACCGACCCCAACTGGTATTCTGATACGCCGTATAAGAAAACACTTCGGGAAGTGGTCGAGAGGGAAGCTATTCGCTTCGTACTTGACATCCATGGCGTTGCCGAACATCGAAAGTTTGGTATCGCGTTAGGGACATTGCGTCGAAAAAGCTGTCCGAATCACCGAGAGGCCATCATTCGCCATTTAGAGAAATTTGGTTTCAAACAGGATGCGGTTAAAGTGCTCCATCGCCTCGATCTTGATCGAGGGTTTACCGCCGAAGGAATAGAAGGGCAAGAAACGATCACTCGTTATGTTTGGGAGAGCCTTGCTGTACCCGCAGCACAGTTCGAGCTCCACCCAGCATTGAGGATCGTCGAAAGGCGTCCTGAGGCCACAGAGCCAGAACCTTACCAAGGTGTCCCGGCATTGATCGAAGTGACTATTAACGCCTTTGCCACCCTGGTTTATAAACTGGCTGCTTCATCTCCGTGATGACTTCCCCTTGATCGCTTTAATTAAATTTATGGATGTTGACCTTAAAATATCGATTGTGTAGGTCAATTCTTCATAAGCTTGGAGCCATTCTATCCGACTTGAAGGATCTCACACTCTGATCCATTATCCTGTATCATAGAAACCTGTGGATTTGGCGTGAATGAGATCATGAAGCTAGAGGCTCGCTCACTAAATGTATTCGAGAATGGCGAATCCTCTGCCTGATTTCAATCTAAGAGGAGGTCGAGATGGCACTAACACCCCCCAAGAAGTGGGTCTTTTGGAGTTCCTTATTCTTGACGATGATTGGGATCCTGTCCGTATTTAGTCGGTTGGAATTTCTCGTAAATTGGAGCGTCTGGTTTGTTCTCGCCGGGTATATCTTGCTCTTCTTGGGGAATGTGTTTAAGGGTCTGTGACCCCTTGATTTCACATTCTCGAATACCCATATTTCGCGTTCCCACACGATTGAGAATGAAGTGAGTTATCATGTCTCCATGGGTGGTCGATTCTCGTATGGATACAGCCAGCTTTTATTTCTACGAGCGTAGTTTTATGACAGAATGGATATCATGATTGTAGAGCTGACTATGGCAGGTTGTGGGAAACAGAGGAACAATGCACGCAGCGGGACAGGGTATGTCCAAGGTTGAAATATGTTAAAAAAGCTGTTACGCCCTTCGACTTGGGCTTTCCTAAGGGAAGCGCGTCAGACGCCTGGTTTTACGGTTTTGGATACGGTTCATGGGTATGTCTATGGCCGTTGGCCTTATCTGTATATCGGTATTGGTACTGGAGAGCATCCAATTTACCGACTGCTGCACCCGTTGGTCCGATTTTTCCGGTGGTTGTTCCCTTCGAAGGAGAGCTCAAATCCTGATCAGACGTCTTTCGCTGATACATACCATGGCAAAGTTTTGACCACGAATGCCGCTCGCCAATTGGTTATGGTGGAAGAAGAGATCCAGTTGGTGGATTTGGAGCATGTCATCCCGTATGCTCTTGCACGCGACATCATCCTCAAAAACCCGAGTCATATCGTAGCACTTGAATGCCCTTGTCGAGCCTCACGAACCGACCCGTGCTTACCTATCGACGTCTGCCTGATTGTGGGTGAGCCTTTTGCAAGCTTCGTGATCGAACATCATCCGCGTCGGTCACGCTGGATCACTGGTCCTGAGGCGGAGGAAATCCTCGAGGGGGAGCACGCCCGGGGTCATGTTCACCATGCCTTTTTCAAGGATGCGATGTTCGGCCGTTTCTATGCCATCTGTAACTGCTGTCCATGTTGTTGCGGCGCCATGCAATCGGTACGTAATGGGACGCCAATGTTAGCCGCATCTGGATACGTTCGCCACATCGAAGAAGATCTGTGCATAGGTTGTGGCGACTGCGTGGAAGCTTGTCCGTTTGGGGCGATCAAGATGGGCGAGGGGGTTGTTGAAAGTGTTCTGCGAAATTGTATGGGCTGTGGTGTGTGTGTCTCCGTTTGCCGTGAGGGAGCTCTTTCGTTGATACGAGATTTTGAGGTTTGTGAACCGCTCGAGATCCAGCGTCTAATTACGGAGACAAAGATGCCTCAGGGCTTGTAAGAAACGCTCCCTCCCCTATCTCGCATGGAGTCACAGTAGGAAAAAAGATTAGGGAGAGGAAAATGTAATCCCTCAAGCACTCGCTGAATTTCATGGGCAATGAGGGGACGGGCGGGAAACGTCAGTGAAAAAACAGGCAGAATTTTTTAGAATCGGATTATGATTGTGCGGCAGTTATATCGTCGTTGGTATTGAAAACACTTATGGTTTAGTTAGGACTAATAACGAATATCTCACTGGAACAACATAACATCTAAGGACAAGTACAATGGAATGGCTCACCGATCCTGAAATCTGGATTGCCCTGATCACGTTGACGGCTTTGGAGGTCGTCCTTGGCATCGACAATGTGATCTTCATTTCGATCCTGGCGGGGAAGCTTCCCCGAGATCAGCAAGACCGTGCCCGCCAGTGGGGCATAGTCATGGCGATGGGGACCCGCATTCTGTTGCTGCTCTCTTTAGCTTGGCTGATCCGTCTGACGCAACCACTTTTTCAAGTTATTGGGCACCCCGTCTCGGGTCGTGACATCATCCTCATCGTCGGAGGGCTGTTCCTGTTAGCAAAGAGTACATTTGAAATTCATGATAAGTTAGAGGGCCAGGAAGGCCACGCCTCGGTGGGTGTGAGGGGGACCTTTGCGAGGGTTGTGATCCAGATCATGCTCTTGGATATCATTTTCTCGCTTGACTCGGTCATCACAGCGGTGGGCATGGCCAATCAGTTAGGCGTGATGATCGCAGCGGTGGTCATCGCGGTGGGAGTTATGTTGCTGGCCTCGGGCCCCATCAGTCGCTTCGTTAACGACCGTCCGACGCTCAAGATCCTGGCTTTAAGTTTCTTGCTTCTCATCGGTGTCTCGCTTGTAGCCGAGGGACTCGCGTTCCATATACCAAAAGGCTACATCTACTTCGCCATGGGCTTCTCATTCTTCGTCGAAATGCTTAATCAGCGGATTCGCGATCGGGTAGAAGTAAGACCCATCAAGCTGCGTCAAGCCTATGTTGAGGAAAAGGTCACCCAAGAACCAGAGCGTCGGTCAAGATAAGAGGGATGGAAAGCACTTTATTGCGGAACGATGTTGGGGGAGAGCTTCCATCCCAGAAGGCAAGTTCGGGGCCATCTTCCTGCATGTATCACCAAAAGAACCAAGAACCAAGGTCGTTAGATTGTTTTGAATGGAGATAAGGATATATGGAAGCTATCTATGCTGTCATACCGGATGAACGGGTGCTGACGATCGAAAGAGAGGAGATCAATCCTGCCGATCTTAAGCCGCAGGAGATCCTGGTTGAGGCCGAAACCACGGTTGTCAGCGCAGGTACAGAATTGGCCAACTTCACCGCGCTCTCGCCAGGTGTGTGGATTCCAGGAAGTTGGAATGCCTACCCCTGGCGTCCAGGATACGGATTGGTGGGCCATGTCAGGGCTGTGGGTAGTGAAACGCTCGGATTGACTGAAGGACAAAGGGTGTTCTGTTTCGGGAAACACGCTTCCCTTCAGCGCTATGAGGTTGCGCAAAACATACCCTATGGTGCTGCTCTGCCTCTCGACGAGGACCTTCCTGCGATACAGGTGATCATGGCGCGTATGGCGTTAATTGGGATAACAGGGCCCCAGGTGACGGAGTTTGAAAGCGGTGACACGGTTGCAGTCTTTGGGCTTGGATTGGTGGGAAATTTCGCCGCCCAACTTTATCAACATGGGGGAGCGAAGGTCATCGGTTTGGATGTTATCCGTGCACGATGCGGGATAGCGAAGAGCACGGGCCTCGAAACCGTTCTCGATGTGAAAGTGGAGGAACAAGTGGAGGCCATCCTCGACCTGACAGATGGAAAAGGCGTCGATGTTGCCGTAGATGCAGTAGGTAACTCAGCAGTCATTGAGGCCTGTGTTGAAGTCTGTGCCCCACATGGACAGGTGATCCTGTTGGGATCACCAAGGGTGGCCCACGAGACCAATGTCACAAAGATGCTTCGCAGCATGCACCACCGATGGATCGTGATCAGAGGTGCATTGGAGTGGCGGTTGCCTCCTCATCCAGTTCGTGGCAGTAAACATTCGATCGCGTCGAATCTCCAGCTTATCCTTGACCTTATCCAAAACGGAAAGCTCCATGTAGAACCGCTCGTCACCCATGTGATCGAGCCAGCTCAGTTGTTGGAAGCGTATCACGGATTGCTAGATCAAAAGGAGAGTTATCTAGGTGTGGTCGTGGATTGGCGTGAGAACGTCTGACACATTGGGGGTGTATACATTAGGGAAGGATTGTCTTCATCATTTCAAGTGGCTGCGTCGACAAGAAAATACATTCAAGAGATATCAACCAAGGATGTGATGTGGTTGATGGCCCTCTCCACAATTTTATCGTCTTCAACCCTGATCACGATCGCGCCCTCAGGGCAGACATCAACACAACGGCCGCAACCTCTACAGGCTTCGCTTTTCACCGCGCGTCCATCCACCAGACGAATGGCATCAACGAAACATACCTCATCGGTACATGTTCCACATCCGACACAAAGGTCGGTGACTTCGACCGTAACCCCAGGCATGCGGGTAATTTTCGAACCGATTTGGCTTGAAACGTGGGGCAGGACGCGCCAGAGACAGCAGCAAGGACAGCAGCTGCAAATCGTCAAGAGCTTGATTCCTGGTTCAACACCGAGCCACACCGTGTCCAGTTTGTTGCGACCGATCAGATGGACCAATCCGGCCTCACGACAACGCTGGACATGTTCGAGGGCCTCCTCTTTCGAAACACGGCGTCCCAGCTCTGGGTTGATGTCCAGTGCCGCCTCGCCAAGGAATAGACAACCTAAGTCTCTAGGGTAATCCTCGCACTGGCTAGTTTGCCGGCAGATACATGTGTCCATGACCCAGTGGACAGTGGCACCTTCGATGAAATGGTTGACCACTTGCGTTGGGATCACGACTTCACCAGGGGAGTTGATGGGTTGATTAATCTCGATCGTCCCTGAACGGGGGAGATACATCAAATCATCGCCCTCGAATAAGGCGTGATCCAACATGGAGCCAAGGATGGGAACTTTGGTGGTTTTTGCGAGAAGAAAACGCCCCGGGAACGCCTTCTTCAAGAGCTTCACAAACCACAATGGTCGGCTCATGGATCAATCACTTTATGAATTGGGTTCTCGTCTAAGTATTTGAAATGGAGCATCATTCTGAGCCTGAGCCATCCGAATAGTTTCGTGCAGCATCTTGAACTTTGGTATGCTGGTCCTAATGTATCAGAATACTCACATCACTGCTCTTGAAAGGGAGCCTGTGATCTGAGAGGGTAAGCAGCGCCTCAATGCTACTAGAAGTAACGTTCCGGTTATACTCATATTATCGTAGGACATGACCTGCGCCATATGAACCTACTCTTTGGATTTCCGTTCTAATGTCACATTTCACAATATTTAACAACGGCATAAGATACGGAACATCCATTTAACCTTTTTATCCTGAGATCTAAAGTGATCAGGTAATATACGAAAAAATTGTGCGTATTTGGGTTGTTACAGGTAAGATTAGATATCACATTTAATGGCTTGTACTGCTATAGAGGATTATCAGAGCCCATAGGGGGCGAACCATTTTGCGAGATGGGCGAGAGAGTGTCGAGGAAGCGCCAGATCCACAAACTGGTGAAACGATGATCCAATGGAGGGTTACAGATGATTACATCTCAAGAGTATAGAGAGAGGATCAAAGCATTGCGGCCCAACGTTTATATTGACGGTGAGTTGGTTTCTCGTGATGATCCTCGGATTGAGCCCGGCATGAACGTCATTGCCCTGACTTATGATTTGCCACAGGAGAAGAAGCACGAGGACCTCTTCACCGCGACCTCTCATCTCACAGGGGAGAAGATCAATCGCTTCTGCCATGTTCATCGCTCTACGGATGACCTGATGAAGAAGCAAGAGATGACCCGCTTGTATTGCCACAAGAGTGGGGGTTGCATCCAACGCTGCATGGGTATTGATGCCGTAAATGCCCTGTCCGTGATGACCTACGAGATCGATCAGGTGCATCAAACTGAATACCATCAGCGTTTTCTTGCATACTTGGAATACTTTCAGGAGAACGATCTCTGTGCCAATTGTGCCCAAACCGATGTTAAAGGGGATCGCAAGAAGAGGCCACACCAGCAAGTGGATCCTGACCTTTACTTGAGGGTTGTCGAGAGGCGGAAGGACGGTATTGTGGTTCGAGGGGCAAAGGCCCACAACACCGTCGCTCCCTATGCTGATGAAATTATTGTCATTCCCACTCGTTTCCTGACGGAAGAAGAGGCCGATTGGGCGGTGGCTTGCGCGATACCAGCTGATGCGGAAGGTGTGAAATTGATCTGTCGTCCGACCGCCTTCCGTCCTCGAAAACTGCTCGATGCGCCGATCGCTCACTTTGGAGATGTGGAATCCTTAACCATCTTCGACGATGTCTTCGTGCCCTGGGAGCGGGTTTTTATGTGTGGCGAGCAAGAATTTGGCGGCCCATTGGCATTACTCTTCGCCTTATACCATCGACACAGCTATACCGGTTGCAAACCGGCTACTTCAGATGTGTTAATGGGCATGGCTGCGCTTGTGGCGGAGTACAATGGCATCGAAGATGAAAAACATGTGCAGCAGAAGCTTGCCGATATGATCAGTGTGGCGGAATTGGTTTATGCGGCGGGCATCGCGGCTGCGGTTAAGGGTCAGCAGGCTCCCTCCGGAACGTATGTGCCCGAGGTCATTTACTCAAATGTGGGTCGACGCCATGCGGGTGAGAACATCTATCACGAGTTCGAAATAGTCGCGGATTTAGCTGGTGGGTTGTCGGCCACCCTACCATTGGAGGGCGATTTTCTAAGCGAAGAGACAGGCCCTCTGCTGGCCAAGTACATGATGAGGAATCCGAACATTTCAGCGGAAGATCAGCACCGTTGTTTTCGTATGATCAGTGATGTGATCTGTTCCTCGATGGGAGGGGTAAGCCAAATTGCTGGGTTGCACGGCGGCGGATCACCCGTCATGGAAACCATTACCGTATTGAGGAATTACAATCTCGAAGCGAAGAAACGGATCGCGAAGGACCTGGCAGGCATTAAGTCATGAAGGGTGGTTGGAACAGGAGGTTAAGATGACCTTTCACCCTCTCCCTTTTAGGGAGAGGGCAGGGGTGAGGGTGTACCAAGCCGGTCAACATAAAGGGCTGCCCCAAAAGGGCAGCCCCTTGTAGTTTCGATATAGGCTTCTCGGGTAGGACTCGAACCCCGTTCGGGCCGGCGCCCGACGAGCGCAGCCCGTCGGGGCGAACGGCCTACAACCTAGCGGACAGAGGTGATAGTCCTGTTCGTATATAGAATATTGGAAGAGCTTTACGAATGCGAGTTATGAGGTCGACTCTTGGGATGAGGCATTTCAAGGCCGCCCGCCCAGCCGGACCGCTTCAGAGATTTGTTAGCCAGCCGAAACCTAACCTTCCCATTACTCACTCGGTAAGGAGGCGATGAAATCAGCGACCAGATTCTTGAGCTGTTTTCCGTACTGCCAACCATCTTCCAACCAGAATGGATCACCGATCGCAACGATCACCATATCAAACTCATCCAACAGCGCAATGGTCTGCCCGCCGTGCCCAAGCATAGCGTCATACTCATGATCGCCTGATTGGAGTCGCCACCACTGGTAACCGTAACCCGTTCTATCAAAGTTAGGACCGACTCGCGGAACATATTCTAACTGCTCTCCCGTCGAATAGGATTGCAGCGATTCATGCACCCATTCAGAGGAGATGACTTGCTTTCCATCAAAAACGCCATCATTTAGGTATAGCAGCCCAAACTTGGCTGCATCACGCGCAGTGACATGAATACAGCAAAATCCCATCGGATATTCATTCTTTTCGGGAGGCCACCATTCACCTAGCTCTGCAACAAGGGGCGCAAAGAGTTGTTCCTCTGCAAACTCACTGAGCTCAACGTCGCAGGCACGGGCAACTATCGCACCGAGGAAGTACGTGGATACATTGCTGTAATGGAAATATGTCCCTGGATCGGTGACGAGGGGGTAATGCACCATCAATGAGAGAAGGTCCCCGGCGAGCATGCCCTCCCAGAGATCTGCGTGGGATTCCTCCCAAGGATAGCCAGAACGCATCTGCAGCAGATGGCGGATGGTGATCTCCTCTTTTCTTGGATCCTCAATCTGGCCAGAATACTCCGGGAAATAGTCCAGAAATGGCTGGTCAAGGCTGGTCAGGCAGCCCTGCTCAAAGGCAAGGCCTACCAGGGCGGAGATGTAGCTCTTACTCAGCGATTGTATATTTGACTTCAGGTCTATGGAACCCTCATTGAAGTATTTCTCGGCAACAAGGTAGTCGTTCTTGACGATCAGCAAGCTGTAGATGGAATCCAATTTGGCAGCATCGTAATACAGCTCTGCCACCTTATCGGGATCAAGTCCTTCTTCCTCCGGTGAGGAGACTTCCCAGTCGCCACCAGCCAGGGGGGTGTAGTCCACAGCTACGAGATCCTTGGGTGACGGCCCGCAACCGACAAGGGTGGATAGGAGCAGGACTGCACTGGTGAATATGAGGAAACGATTCTGATGGCGCTTTGAAAATCTCATCGCAACTTATCCTTTGGTTATTTTGCCTAAATCGTAGTTTGGAGTGACGAAGTAACTATCTTTTTCGGCTGGCTAACATGTGATTCTGCGGATTATCACCCTACATTCATAACTATAGCGATCACAAATAGATTAATCAACTTCACTTCTAATAAGTGTTGATATCGAAAGCAAAAATCCCGCGGTTTATGCGGGATTTTGTGTTGCAAGGGAGATGCGCCTTCGCAAATCTTAAAAAGGCTCCTCGGGTAGGACTCGAACCTACAACCTAGCGGTTAACAGCCGCCCGCTCTGCCAATTGAGCTACCGAGGAACGCGCAGGCATTATAACTGTGCCCGAGGGATAGCGTCAAGCCAGCCAGGTATCTAGTGAGAATCCCGCAGAAGTTGACGCACAAACAGACAGGGAGGATTGGGTTTGAGAGGGGGGGCGTCGAGGTCCAAAACCCAAATTGACTACATCATGGTAGCCCAACGCAATAACGAAAAAACACGCCGCTGATGGGGTTTGGGCTATAATGGCGCCATGTCCTCAGTTCCAAAAGCGAGTCCTGTCGAGAGCGTGAATAAACGCAAATGGGTTCATCTCACAATAGTAGGAGTGAGCTTAACGATATTTGGGTTATGGCTAGGGCTCACACCAGGTGGGCTTCTAGGTAAAGCCGACGCCATTGGCTACTCCGTTTGTCATCGAATCGATCTGCGATCTTTTCATCTTGGGGATCGACCCCTCCCCCTTTGCGCAAGATGCACTGGTATGTACCTTGGCGCAATACTCGCATTGACTTTCCACGCCGTACGTAAACCTCGGGCGGGGCGTTATCCTCCTCGGCCTCTGATGATCATCTTTGCTCTCTTCGGGTTGATTTGGGCTATCGATGGCATCAATTCTGTTCTCTATCTCTTTCCATCTGCACCATCCCTCTACCAACCAAGTAACACCCTGAGATTGATCACGGGTACTTTGGTCGGTGTCGCCCTGGCTACGCTGATCTATCCGGTTTTCAACCAGAGCATGTGGCGAGAGTGGAAGCCTGTGCCGGTGCTCCAATCTGTCGGCGAACTGACACTTTTGATCATTTTGGCAGCCATCCTGGTGATGGCCGTTGTGAGCGGAAACGTACTGATCCTTTACCCGCTCGCGTTGCTTAGTAGTGTCAGCGTGATGGTGCTTCTGACGCTGGTCTACGGCACATTGCTCGTGACGGTCATCCGTCGTGATAATCAAGCAGACACATGGGGGGATTTGATCCTGCCATTAGGCCTCGGGTTTATCGCGGCTGTTCTTCAGATTGCCCTCGTCAGCGCAGGCCGTTTCTTGCTGACTGGCGAAGGTGGATTGTATCTATAGGGGAGGTTCGGAGTGGAAGCATTAAGCGGTGTCTTCGCCGCATTCGGTCTTTCAGCAAGCGCAGGCTTGAACGCATACGTTCCATTGCTTGTGGTCGCGCTCATGGCGCGTTTCACCGATTTGATTAACCTGGCTGAGCCATGGGACGCATTAACGAGTTGGTGGGTGATCGGTGTTTTGATCCTACTTGGGTTGGTGGAATTCTTCGCTGACAAAACCCCAGTTGTCAATCATGTAAATGATGCGATCCAGACCTTCGTTCGACCTGCAGCCGGTGCCATCTTGTTCGCTGCCAGTGCGAAGGTTGTCACGGATATCCACCCAGTATTAGCTATTATTGCGGGGATTTTGGTTGCGGGAGGCGTCCACGTGGCGAAGTCCGCTGCGGTCCGTCCTGTAGTCACGGCTACCACTGCTGGGACAGGGAACATTCCGGTGAGTGTGGCCGAGGATATTACGGCTACGGTCATCTCCATTCTGGCCGTAGTCGTACCTGTGATCATCGCAGCGTTGATCATCTTGGTGACCTCGTTCATCATCTGGTGGCTGTGGCGAAGGGCGAACCTCGAGAAAGCGAATTGAGTTCATCCCTAACGATGTTTACGATTCCAAGGTAAAACGTAGGGGCGCACGGGCCGGGGAAATCACCCGGCATCTTCGACCGTGCGCCCCTACATCGTAAGAGATTTTATTTCCCACATAAGTGTGTCATTCCGAGGTTCGAGTGAGGAATCCCTATGATCTTACAACTTCAGAAGCCTCATCAAAGGGATTCTTAATTACTGACGTTCAGAATGGCATATATTACAGGATGATGTAATGGTGACGGGTCGTAATCCCGCACATGATTGATATCGGACATAATGTGTAGGGGCGCACAGGCCGGGGAAATCACCCGGCATCTTCGACCGTGCGCCCCTACACACACTCACCGGGAAAACCCAAGATCGTTATTCGTAGGTGGTGCGGGGAGTGTTCAAAGGACTGAGATCGAACGGTCCGCTATTATTCGTCGCCATCGCCTTTAGCGCGGCCATTGTTTCAAGAGCTCGTTGACGTTCTTCGGCTGAGATTTCGAGAGCGGCAAATTCATCCTCATCCAGTACCAAGAGTTTCCTCTCAGGAGTGACGATCAGGTCAAGAGCGAGATCTTCAGCGTACACGTCCTCGGCTTCGAGGCGAGCAGGTCGAGTGATATTGCAATACCAGCCTTTGTGGTGATGATCATCGACATCGAAAATGGCAAAGATGTTATACCAGCGGTCACTATAGAAGGTCTCAATAAAGCGATCACCGCGCCGCAGTTGTACATGGTGAAGGTCGAGATCGTCGTGATCGAAATGCGCTTGCAGTGTAACGCTGTTATCCGATCGTTCGAGCACCTCCCCGCGATAACGCCAGACTTCCTGCCCATTTTCATTAAGCTTGTGAACTGTAATCGATGGATTCATGGTCGATCAGATTCTAATCTCCAAAGTTACGAGAAGCAGGAAGGTGTAGATGTGGGGGTGTGGGCGCAGCCCACACCCCCACATCTACTAAACCTCCTCCCACAGTTGATCGTTTGGAGTGGAGTCTTTCATACTTCGATTCCCAAAGCCTCGAGGAGCTCCGTGATCTGTTTACCGAATTCAGGCATTCCGATCATACCTCGACGGCGGGGTCGCGAGAGATGAACATCGAGTGATTTGACCACCCGCCCAGGTCTTTCACTGAGCACAATGACACGATCTCCAAGGTAGAGCGCCTCTTCGACATCATGTGTGATGAAGATCAATGTCTGTTGGAATTGATGCCAAAGGCCCAGGAGCCAATCTTGTAGCTCACGACGAGTGAGGGCATCAAGCGCTCCAAAAGGTTCATCCAGCAGAAGGATATTGCGGTCGGTTAGGATCGTTCGCAGCAGAGCAGTACGTTGGCGCATGCCGCCGGACAAGGCACTCGGGTAGGCCTCAGCGAACTCCTCTAAACCGAATAAGGGCAACATTGTACGAGCCTGTTCTCGGGCCTCCTCTCGGGGTACCCCTCGCAACTCTAATGGGATGATGGCGTTATCGAGAACTTTGCGCCAAGGGAGTAGAAGATCTCGCTGTGGCATATAACCCACACGTCCTGTCCGATGATCACATCGCTCTCCATCCAGACAAATTTCTCCGTGATCCGGCTCAAGGAGACCGACGATTATATTAAACAAGGTGCTTTTTCCACTGCCAGATGGTCCAATGATGGTTAATAGCTCGCCCGGCATGACGTGGAGGGATACGTTCTCAAGAGCTTGGACTGTCATGCCATTGCTATGAAAGGCCTTACTCACATTACGCAGTTCGACGATGGGCGTGGTCACGTGGTCACCTCAGTGAAACTTGAATTGCCTGTGAGATCTTCACGTTATGGCAGAAAATCGTTCGTAAATGCGGATGGCGCATCAATCGGCGCGGGGATGATGCTGTACTGCGCCATCCACTTTGAGTAATCATCCCATACGGACAGACTCTGCTCCCCCCACTGTGTGGCTTCAGCCTTATAGCGGGGAGAGAGCCAAGCTTGGCTGGCGCGGACCAGTTCCTCATCAAGTTCAGGCACAGCATCGAGCAAGATCGTTGCCGCCTCTTCTGGGTGGTCAATAGCGTATTCGTAACCGCGCGAGATAGCCAAAAGGAACCTGCGAATAACCTCGGGTCGCTCACGTGTTGTGTTCTCATGAACGATGAAAACCGGGGTGTAGTAATCTGGGATGCAATCGAACCAGTCCTCCATCATGATGATGTCCAGATCGATCGCTTGAAGATCTGCCTGGACCCCTTGCCACGCATAGAAGATCCACGCCAGATCTGTTTGACCCTCGTCCAATAAGGCCAATGGATCTGCAAACCCTGTATCAACAATCTCCAGTGCGTTGAAATCTCCGTTGGCACACTCCATGAGAACGCGCAGTGTTGGTTCCTCGAATGGGTTGCCATAAGATCCGTAGCGGAGCCCCTCCCAGTCGGCCGGTGTCTCGACAGTCAGCTCTGCACGAGAGGCGAATCCTGAAGTGTTGTGTTGGATGATCGCCGCGATGGATACGATCGGGATCTCATCGGCACGAGCGAGCGTGACTTGCTCTTGGAAGCTTATCCCGAAATCGGCTGCGCCTCCGGCGACCGCTTGTTCGGCAAATACTTCACCGGGTTGAATGATTTCGATATCTAAACCAGCCTCAACGAAGAAGCCCTTGGTTTCTGCCACAAAGATCCCCGTGTGGTTGGTGTTGGGCACCCAATCGAGCATGAGCGTTACGGAAATCGGTTCTATGGTTTCGGTCTCTTGAGGTACTACTTCTTCGGTTGATCCCTGACAAGCTGAAATGAACAGTATCAATGTCAGGATAAAGAGCAACGTTACGAGTTGTTTTCTCATGATTTGCTTCCTCCTGAAAACTTGTCCAGTGGATAGCAATTATGTCTTCAGGGTTAGATATATCCTGTCGCTGTCTTTTCCGCTTTCAAGGCGATAAAAGCGCCTTTACCGTGGCCTTCTTGTATTTGAAGTGCATCCCTAGCGTATCCCCCCTGCACCTGTTCGGTACTAGCCACCGCATCGGATATACCAGTGATTGTCTGTCGAGTTTGGAGGACCTTGAACCCTGTCTGCTCCAAATAGGTGATGATCTCCTCTGTTGTGTGAAATCGTGCCTCTTTGTAAAACGGATCCTCGTCCTTGTGCATCTCGTACATTTGGCCAAGGGGGCTGCTTTTGTCAATCATGCCGAGGATCAGGGGACAGTTGGGTTTGAGAACCCTCCGTATTTCGTTCAATAAACATGCGACGTCAGGAACGAAAGGATCGACGGTTACCAGTAAGCTGTAATCGAAGGCACAGGCTTCGAAGGGAAGCCGTTCACCGAATGCTTGACACACATTAATGCCACGAGATCGTGCGATCTGAAGAGCACGTCTTGCAGGGTCGATCCCCAACTCGATACCCAAGGAGGCCGCAAAGCGCCCCGTCCCTACTCCGATCTCCAAACCCCTACCGATCGAAGGGATGAAGGTTTGCAGAGCGTTAACTTCTGCTTGGAGAATGAGTTCATTATCCTCAAACCATAGATCGTATTCTTCCGCTTGTTGGTCGAAGACTGTCACGCCCCACATTTGGGACTCTCCCTTAGTAAATTCCTGGTTCCTCCCACTGTTCAATGCGTTGTTCAGAGTAATACCAGGGCAGCGCTGCTCGTTCAACAAGGTAGATCAGTGCGAAGAGACCAATGCTCAGAGCGGTAGTGATCACAATAGCAACAAAAACTTGATCAGTCGCTAACGCGTTTTTTGAGCGGAGCATATACAGACCTAGCCCCGCAGAACCGCCAACCCACTCGCCGATGGTGGCACCGACAACACTATAGGTAACGGATACGCGTAATCCAGAGAAGAACGATGGCAGCGCTGAGGGGAGTCGAACCATGCGCCAAATCTGCATTCGTGTGGCGCCGATAGCCCGGAAAAAAGCAACCAAGTCGGGGTCAGCTGAGGCTAAGCCATCAGCGGAACTCACCGCTAAGGGGAAGAAACACACCAATACTACGATGATCACTTTGGGTAGCAAGCCAAAACCGAACCAGATGATCAGCAAGGGAGCAATAGCCAAGATCTGTACTGTTTGGGAAGCGACCAGGATTGGATATAGAGCCCGTTTGAGGAACGAAGAGAGATCCATAGAAGCAGCGATAGCGACTCCGAGAATCAATGCGATCACGAGTCCGAGAACCGTCTCGAGCATGGTTGTGCCTATAGCTGAGATGAGTAAATCTCTTGTTTCCCATCCAGCTTGTGCCACCTGGACCGGCGAGGGCAAGATGAATGCCGAGAGGCCGCTTCTTCTTGTCACGACCTGCCATGAAAACAAAACGAAGGTGATCAGGAAAACGGGGGGAAATATTTCACGAACCCAACGTGGTGGTCTTTTAGGCTTCGTCTTCAACTGCTAACTCCGTTTAACTACTCGATCTTTACTGGCTGTGTGTGCCTTATGGATCAGATCGATGACTCCACTGAAAATAGATCAACTGCGAGAAGATGACTGGCATATCTGGGGGTACGGGCGCAGCCATTACCCCCAGATATACCCCTCCCTACTCCTCGAGATTTTTTCAGTGGAGTCATCGGTATTTGGATACCTTCTCATCGATTGTTGTTCCACAGGTCTGGTCCCCTATCTTGATGATCGTAATGACCTGATCAGCTCCTGCCTCAAAGCAGGCCAGATGAGCTGATTTGGCAACCTTAAGCAGCTCATCGAGGGGCCCTTCCATCACGGTCTCCATGGGACCTACTTCGAATTTGACACCGCTGGCAGCGATCACCTCGATGGCGTGATCGACGACCGGAAACAGATTCTCGACCAGAGGTAAGACTTGCACCGCCACATTAACTGTTCGGTTTTCATCTAGGTGCATTTGGCTCTCTCCCAAAGTATTTTAGACAAGTTGAGTGGTCGTTGTTCACTTCTGTGTCAAGAACACCTGAAGGCACAGTATTGTCTCGGGAAGTTGATGGACGGCTTGCTTACATCTCTCCTGGTGAATGAACGGCAATTAGCATCCCTGAGCCCAACTCGACACGTGCAACCGAGGCGGTTAGGACGTTACTTACCCCGCGTGCAGGGCCAAATGCTAACTTTTCATCTTTCAGGGGGTAATACAACTCATAGGTTGTGATTCCCTCCGCGGCACCTTCGAGGGGTATGAGGCTGAGTGTATCCCCTGATTGACCATGGATCTCATCACCCGGTGGTCGGATCAACCAGGCTGTTTGATGGTCGTACCAGTACTCAATACGGACCGAAAGAAAGCTGGGATGTGTAAGCAGCAGTAGATTCGACAAGGACATATCAATACGATCGCCAAATGCACCCAACACGACGATCTCCCTCACCCCGATTTGAATAGCGTGGAGGAGCGCCAATTCCAAATCGGTTTCGTCTTTTTGGGCGGCGAATCTCAGCACGTCTGTACCTATGGCTTCCAATGCCATGTGCTCTTCCTCATCCAATGAGTCAAGATCGCCGATCACGATCGATATTTCCAGACCAAGTCTTGCTGCATGTTGAACGCCACCATCGGCTGCGATGACCGTGGCTTCTTTCCATGGCTGCAGACGCGTTCTTAATGTGTCTGCATTGTGAACGCTACCGTTAGCGAGGATAATGGCTCGATCACTCATACGGAAATTTCCTTTGGCTCAAGCTTTTGAAGATTTCCTCGTCAGGGTTCATGGGTGATCTTATCTCCAAATAGGAACCCATCAAAAAGAAACCACTCCCGGTTTCGGGAGTGGTTTCAAAATATGATTTCGAAATAACCATCCCTACGCCGGTATTATCCGGATCAGGTTCAACGGGTCGAGGGCTTCTAAACCCTCCTCTCAGCCCAAGGATTAAGGGCTCCCCATGTTATGTGAATTGTCTCTGAAGAAGTATATCGTAGCTGTGAGGTAGGGTCAAGCTAGCATGCATTTGGTAGGCCGTTAGCAAAGAGGGAAGGGTGTTTATTCGAGAGGTTGACGGGATAGGTAGATAGTACAGGTTTGGTCGCCTTGCGCGATGCAGCTGGTCTCCTCGACCATGAAGTACTTTCCGCCGCTTACCCAAAAGAGGGTTTCTTGGAGTAAACCGACGGTAAGTTGGCAGCATGGGGAATCTGTCACCCGTCCCCAGCATGCTGCGCAGCGTTCAGTATGCCAGAAGAACTCATCGGGTTTTTCCTCGACCCAAACGATTTGGTCGGTGTAATTATTAAAAAGCTCAGCGAAAGCTTCAACGCTTACTTTGATCTTCATCTTTAAGGGTAGGAGGCGAAAAGCTAAATCTGAGACACCCAAGATCGTTCCGAACTCATGCAGCCCGTGCTTAAAGCATGCCCTGCCAGCCCTGAGAGCTAAACCGCGCCCTGCGCGTGGTCCGTACATTGTGTCCAGAGCTTGGTGAATGCTGCCCAAATCGTCGAAACGAAAGCCGAGATCGAAGGTGTCAGGAGGTAAGTTGTTTATCAGATGGTGCAAATCAGCCAAATTTAATACTGCGTTGATTCCATTTCGTCCAATGACCTCCTCCAGCGACAGCAGGATGATACGCCCCAGCTTATTTGGGTAATAAAAAGTCTGCGGATCCTTACCCGTGTCTGGCATGGATTTGCATCGTCCTCCGCTACGATCTAGGGTCAATTAGGCCACGACAGCATGTCGAGACTGGATCACAATCGCCAAGGGCGTCTTGATTAGATTTCTTTTGGATTAAACCCGATCTTCGGCAATCTTTTGCTCGCTAGGTCGGCAAGAAGTGGACTGAAAAAACACCAGCGAGGAGCAGAGAGGGGTGTATGTGGGTATGTGGGTGTAGCCCACATACCCACATACACCAGTCCTTCTCTCGCAGCTGACATTATTCAGTCGATTCTGCAATATCAGAACGAGAATGGTTGGAAAAGTTCATAAACATGATTCTAGCGGTGATGGATGCCATCATAGGGTATGAGGAATTTGGTGATCTCTGCGAATGGGTTGGTATGAAGATGCGGTTAAGCTGCTTCTTCCATCTCCTCCAAGATACTGTAGAGCAACTCGAGCAAGACTTTTTTAACCGTTTCTTTGTCCAGTGCAACACATGGAAGTAACTTAACCTTGCTGTCAATTTTCAATGCGATTCGCAGATCGTCCACTTCCCAGGCATCCTCATGATCCTGTTTGTTGGCAGCCACGACATAGGGCGTCGGCGCATAGGCACGGAAAGTCTGCAAGATCCCTCTTGCTTCACGGAAGGTCTCCGGGCGGGCACTGTCTACCATAACGATGAACCCGAGCATGCCTTCTGAGAGGATCTCCCACATGAAGTCGAACCTTTTCTGGCCCGGTGTGCCGAATAAATAAAGTACCAAATCGTCGTCAACGGTGATGCGACCAAAATCCATGGCCACTGTGGTGGTCTCTTTGACGCGCTCAGCTTCGGTGGAGATTTTACGTTCGGTGGATACAACATCGATCTCGCTGACCGAACAGATGAATTCAGTCTTTCCGCTATTGAAGGGACCCGTGACGACCATTTTAACAGTTTGCATAAGTATTCCTTGTCACAATGATCGGATTCGATCGATTAGACGGTTTACCAATGAAGTTTGTTCTTTCGTGTCGACTGGCGGAAGCTGGCGTGCTTGCGCGGGCATTGGCATACCTGCCGGGCGGACGATCTCAACCAATCCAGCCTGAAGGAGTCCATATACGATCCGCCGAATATCAAGATCACTCATTTTATTTACTTTCCCAATTTGCTTGATGGTATTTTTGGGATTAATGTAAGAAACGACCTTCCATTCCTCGGTCGTAAGTTGGACATCGCGAATATTGGCATCAGGTCGTTCAACAAAATTAAGCGCCATATTCAGGTTGGGGATTTCTTCATGTAGATATTCCCATTCCTGTAAATGTCGAGAGCCTTGCATGATGATGTTTTCAAGATCGAGGCGGATGGTGATCGCTTCCAGCGGGGGTAAGACATCGGCATCAAAACGGAAGAAGCCGTCGATCCATGTGAACAATTGGTAGATGATTTCGAGGATGTAAAGCTGGATACCGGAGAGGATGTCCTGTTGCGTCAGGTAGCCAGCGTTGATAAGCAACAATCCAAGCTCCTTATCACTTTTATCGCCGGCGTGGGTTTTGATGACTTGAGATTGTCTTGCTGTGATTTTCCCCGTTTTCGTCAGGATGCCAGACAGTGTGCCGTCTTCGTTGCTCAATTGTGCATAGATTAACTTACCTCCATTGAAGGAGACCCACGCAACCTCCTGAGGCCCTTCGATGGTGAGTGTACCGGTCTTCCGAGCCAGGTTAATCAGGTTGAGCAGTTGTGTGACGGTGAAGTCTCGCAGATTACCCTTAAGCGCCATAATGGTCTCTTACATAAGGGGTGTTTGTTTCCAACCAGGTTTGTTCCAACGGTTGGCTATCTAACTTTATCGAACCTCAAGGTGTTGGTTGACAGCATTAGTATACGCTAATGGGTGGCGGGATTATACCTGTACGGAGGTCGCATTGCAAACGATAGCCAAATGGAATACCTCGGGGCGTCGACTAGCGTGATAAAATCTCGACGTCTCATTTTGGGAGAAGCCGTTGAAGGTGACGAGGTTCCTGAAAGGGTGTTTCATTTTTTTAATCTTGCTGGCAATTGCCGCATGTGGTCAATCGATGACGGAGATCACTTCATCAGAAGCCACAAGATCTACCATCCGTACAGAAATTGCCTCAGTCGCCCAATCGTCTTTGACCCATCAGCCCACATCTTCCTTGTCTCCCCCGGAAACAATCGTAATTACGCCTTCGAGGACATCGGTCTATCCCAAAGGCGTTAATCCGCTTACCGGTCTTACTGTGACTTCGCCCGAGAATCTGGAGCGGAGACCTTTCTTGATCAAAGTCGCAAACTCCCCTCGCGATGTCCGTCCGCAGGAAGGGCTATCATCAGCGGACCTTGTCTTTGAGTACTACGCGGAAGATAGCAGCACATGTTTTTCCGCCTTGTTCTATGGATTCGATGCTGAGCGGGTGGGGCCGATCAGTTCAGCACACTTCATCGACCTCGAATTCGTACGAATGTACACCGCCTCTCTTGCCTTCGGGAGCGCGACCTACGAGGTTTGGGAGAGAATCAATAATTCGGAGGTGACGGATAGGATGGTGTCTGAGTACCCAACGGGCTGCCCGCCGATGTGCCGCGCTGACCCTACAGATCTATATTCCCTATACACAAACACTGAGGATTTAGAGGATTATATCGAGAACCTAGGCATAGCCGATCAGGGGGAGCCATTAACGGGAATGACGTTCGAAAAGCAAGCCCCCGAAGGGGGTGAACCAGCGGACGTGCTTGATATCCGTTACTCGTTGGAAACCTTCACCCAATGGATCTATGATACCGGTACTGGGATGTATCTCAGATCCCAAGAGACGGGGGCTGACCAAGTAGAGCTGGAACCGCTTGTAGATGGGTTATCGGGACAGCGTGTGAAAACAGCGAATGTGATCGTCGTTTTCGTCCCTCATGAATACTACCTCGCTGATCCGGAGATGCATGAGTTCCGGCTGATCGGACGCGGACCGGCGCTTGTTTTTCGCGATCAACGAGCCTACCTTATCACTTGGGAGCGGATCGACTTACACCGGGGGATAACCTTCGAAACCGACGATGGTCTGTCCTTTCCTTTGAAGCCAGGAAACTCATGGATCGAGCTTGTTGGCAGCACATCGCAGATCGAAAGACCGACGGACGATACATGGTCGGTTCTTTTTCGAATACCATAAGAGTTTGGCGGTTGGAAGATCTGAGCTACCTAGCCTAAAGAAAAGAAAGGGGGAGATTTGATATCGGAGGAAATTCGTTAGCTCTTAGTAAGATCACAGCCTTTCGTAATGCATGGACCACATTATTATGGTAGCTATTAGGTAATCGAGTGTTTCTTTGGAGTGCGCAAGCCCTGCTTGTGCCTCCTTCGACAGGATTAGGATGGGACGATACCCTCTAGAATATTGGTTTCTGGGCTGTGAGTTAATCTTGTAAGAGATCCGTACTCCATGAGTTTAACCAGTGGGATGTGTCAGATCACAACCAGTACTCGGCTTCGAGACAGCTCACGCTCTCCAACCACCGCGCAATTGTCGCACATGCTCGACGGTGATAAATGCCTCAGGATCGGTTGCAACGACCGTACGCTTGACGCGATCGACATGACGACGCGGTACAAAGCAAAAAATGAGGCTCACCATCCCTAGCTTCCCTTGCCCCGATATCTCTGTGGCTCCACGCCCCTCCCCGTGAAGCAGCTCGAGAATGGAACGACCACGTCTTGCGCTGGTGATACGAAGTAAGCTATGGCCAGGGGCAAGCCAGGTTTCGATGATCATGCCCAGCACACTTCCTGTGGCAAAACCGACTGCGTACGCGATCAGGTTCAGGGGATCTTGTAGATTCCCTAAGACACCTGCGATGCCGGCAATAAATACGATCGCTTGCACCAACCCTAGGATCCAGGCGAGTGCTCGACGACCACGAACAATGAAGAGCATACGCAGGGTGGAGAGAGTCAAATCGACGGTCCTAAGGCCGAAGATCACCAGCGGGAGGAGGGTGGAAGGGATGCCTCCCCAATCAAGGATAAAGGTGAGGGGAAGGGCGGTCTTCTGAGCGATATAGCTCAACAGGAACAAGACAGTGACCGTGATGGAAGTCTGGGAGAAGAACGAGGTCATTTTGGATTTAAGCTCGCCAATAGCCGCGGTGGAGAGGGCGGATGTCCTCCACTGTGATGAAGGCTTCAGGATCCATCGCATGAACCCTGCGTTGGACGTTATCAATCTCTCGGCGTTTGACGCTGCAGCTTATCACCGATACTGTACCGTCTTTGCCATGACCAGAAATTTCGGTTACAGCATAGCCCTCGTCGCGGATGGCCTCTACGATGGCCTTGCCACGGCGTGAACTGATGATCCTTAAATGACCGTGGCCGATTGCTAAGCGTTCTTCGATCATCATCCCCACAACGTTCCCGGTGGCAAAACCGCCAGCGTAGCCGATCACATTCCATAAGTTATCGAGATTACTAAGAACGCTTGTGATCGCGACCACCCACATCGCTGATTGGAAGAAGCCCATGATCCAAGCCAGGGGTTTACGTCCGCGGATGACAAATAGAACCCTTAGGGTGTCGAGTGACATATCCGTCACACGCATAAGGAAGATGATGAAAGGCATGAGGGTAGTGGGAATTGCCAGCCAGTTGAGCATGATGAAGTCCTATAACTCAGGTAGTGCTGGAAGGTACATCTCTGAGATGTACTCTTTTACCATACGACGCATACTAAAACGGGGAGCGAGGGAACGTATCGATTCTTTGGCCCATCCCAGCCACTCGCTTGGCAGATCGTCAGCCGACCGCTCGTAGTATAGAGGGATGATCTCTTCTTCAAGGGTCTGGTAGAAGCTATCTGCGTCAGCGATGTCTTGAGCTTCTGAGTTATCATGATCTCGGTCTTCTCCGATCGCCCAACCGTTCCGACCGTTGTAACCTTCACGCCACCAACCGTCGAGCACGGAGAAATTAAGCACACCATTGATGGCTGCTTTCTGCCCGGAGGTGCCTGAAGCCTCGTTCGGTCGGCGAGGCGTGTTCAGCCAAACGTCTACGCCTTGGATCAGATAACGAGCTAAGTTCACATCATAATCTTCAAGAAACACAAGCCGGCCAGCGAACTCGGGTCGCTTCACCTGACGGTAAACCTCTTGGATCAGGCGCTTGCCCGGTTCGTCAGCCGGGTGGGCTTTTCCGGCAAATATCACCTGAACCGGCTTGCCTGGTCGGTTAATCAGATCAAGCAAACGATTCGGGTCACGCAGGAGCAAATTTGCCCTTTTGTAGGTGGCGAATCGACGAGCGAAACCGATGGTTAAGGCATAGGGGTCAAGCATGACACCGCTGGCGACCACCTGAACAGGCTGGACCTTCCCGGGGGTCCACTGCAAGCGAACCCGCTCCCGCATGTAGGCCACAAGTTTGCGCTTAAGATGTCGTCTCACTTCCCATAATTCTTCGTCCGGGATGCGCTCGATCTTTTCCCAGATTTCAGGTTCATCCAGTCGATCTAGCCAATCGGGATCAAGGTAGAGGGAGTAGAGATGCTTCAAGCGTCGCGCGATCCATGTTTTGATATGAATACCATTGGTGATGTGCTGGATAGGAACGGTGTCCACAGGTTGGTCTGGCCAAAGGCGTGACCACATCTGACGCGCAACCTGTCCGTGGAGCGCGGATACCCCATTACGCTGGTCAGACATACGCAATGCGAGAATGATCATACTGAACGTATCACCCCACTCCTGCTGGTTGAGTGCCAGGTCAATGAACTCTTGGCGATCGAGGTCGAGTTGTGAGTAGTAAGGCTGGAAGTATTTATCGATCAACCAAAGGGGAAATTCATCGTGCCCTGCGGGGACGGAAGTGTGTGTTGTAAATACTGTGCTGGCCTTGACCTTCTCTAGGGCATCATCAAAAGTTCGCCCACCGGCGGTCAACTCACGAGCTCTTTCGATTGTCGAAAATGCGGAGTGACCTTCGTTCATATGCCATACCGTTGGATTGTAGCCTAATGCTCGCAGAGCTCGGACACCGCCGAGGCCAAGAAGGATCTCTTGTGAGATACGTAATTCAAGGTCACTGGTATATAAGCGAGCGGACAATTCACGATCCGAGGGTAAGTTGCTTCCGATGTTGGTATCGAGAAGGTACAAGCGTACACGACCAACCTGCACTCGCCAAAGGCAGGCGGACACCTCACGGCCCGGCAGATCAACGCTTACTATTATCTTCTCACCATCTTCATTGAGGACAGGATGTACAGGTAGATCCGAGAAGGAGAGGTTGTGGTAATTTGCCTCTTGCCAGCCATCCTCGGTGATGCGTTGAACGAAGTAGCCCTGTGTGTAGAGGAACCCAACGGCCACGAGAGGTATGCCCAGGTCGGAGGCTTCTTTTAGATAGTCGCCTGAAAGTACACCCAAACCCCCGGCGTAGATCGGAAGGGTTTCATGGAGTCCGAATTCGGTAGAAAAGTAAGCGATGGGTTGGTGGAGACGGTCAGGATGTTTCAGTGCGTACCATGTGTTATCACGGCCTGCCATGTAAGCATCGTAGGCTTTAATCACGTCGTCGTAGAAATCCAAGTAATAGCGATCCTGGGTGACAGCCTTTAACCGTTGGCGGTCGATGGAGCGGAGGAGACGCACTGGGTTGTGATAGGTGGCTTCCCACAATTCCGGGTCGAGGAATCTAAAAACTCGATCAGCGTCGCTGTTCCAAGTCCACCAAAGGTTGTAAGCCAAATCGGCCAAGCGGCGAAGGCGGCGAGGGAGGTTGAAGCTGTTTGGGGGCGCGGTGCTAGACAGATCATACATGGACATAACGATGGTCTCTCTCTTGTTTTCTGTCGTCTTGGAGTGCAAGACTGAATCTTACCATGTTGCCTATATCCCAGCTATCTGAGTAAATCGATTTAAAGTCCCTGAGTAGGGCGAGCCTCTGAGCGCATAAAACTTTTGGCTCTAGCTCAAGGCGCAAAGGTTCACCCTCGAAGCGAGAGATTGATTCCCATTTCTGATAACGCAGTGAATACAAAGGCAAGGGTTTATTCTGGCTTCTTGTGGACAAGAGAGGCATAATTGATCACCATGGCAGAAACGATCCAGCTTTTCGCAACATGTCTCGTCGATAGTCTGTTCCCAAAGGTTGGAGAAGCGGTTGTAGAGGTTCTGAGAGGGGTTGGAGCGCAAGTTTCCGTTCCCTCTGATCAAACCTGCTGTGGTCAACCGGCCTTCAACGCTGGCTATCTCGGTCCAGCGCGTCGGATGGCCAAACACACAATTAAAGTGTTGGAAGACACAGTTGGACCGGTCGTTGTTCCCTCCGGATCATGTGCGGCGATGATCCGTAAAGGTTATTTAGAACTCTTTGTCGACGATACCGAATGGCTTACGCGAGCGATGGAAATTGCCGAAAGGACGTATGAATTCAGCGAATTCCTGGTTGATCGACTTTTTGTAACCGATCTTGGGGCTTCTTATTCCGGTCGACTGGCTTATCACCCCTCCTGTCACTTGCTACGTGAGCTCGGGATTGACCATCAACCGTTGACCTTGTTAGGGGAGGTGGCTGGCGCGCAGATTCACCCTCTGGAACCGGTGTGTTGTGGCTTTGGTGGTCTTTTTGCTGTGGATCAACCGGACATTTCGACCGAGATGCTCGCGCGTAAATTAGAACAGGTGACTGCATCAGGGGCAGAGGTGGTCGTGGGTTGTGATGTAAGTTGCTTGATGCATATTGAGGGGGGTTTGAGGCACAACGGATCTACCATACGTTGTGCGCATGTAGCACAGATATTGGCGGGGCGAGAGCCAGTGTTGCGATGAGAAAACGATTTCGCCAACGTGCTCGCGAGGCGATAGCGGACTCAAGGCTCCAGGGTGCGCTCGATTACCATGCGGGTCGGCGGATGGCAGCCTGGGATGAGGCATTCGACTCCTTGCCGGATGTTGATCGCCACCGTCAACAAGCGCACGAAATACGCCAACAGACGATCGAAAACCTGAGCCATTATCTGGAGCATTTCATCCAGAATCTGGAGGCCAACGGTTTTCATGTGCATACCGCAAAGGATGCAGAAGAAGCCTGCCGTTTGGTCGTAGATATCGCCCAAAAGGGTGCTGCTAAGCTTGTCACCAAATCGAAATCGATGACAACTGAGGAAATCCGACTCAATCATGCATTGGAACAGATTGGGATTCGTGTGGTGGAGACCGATCTGGGCGAATTCATTGTGCAGTTGCGAGGTGAACCGCCTGGACATCTCGTCACTCCGGCAATTCACCTCCGACGTGAAGACGTGGCAGAGACGTTCGAGCGCGAGTTAGGTATGCCGTATTCCACCGACGTGGAGCACATGAATGCTGCTGCGAAGGAAGCTTTGAGGGAGGTTTTCCTCTCGGCAGATATCGGTGTATCTGGCGTAAATTTCGGTGTGGTAGAGAATGGCGTGCTCTGTTTGGTGACGAACGAAGGCAATGGGCGAATGGTGACCACATTGCCGCCGGTGCACATTGCCATCATGGGGATCGAGCGTCTCCTTCCTACGATGGATGATCTCGCTTTGTTGCTCAAGCTTCTTCCACGTTCAAGCACCGGCCAGAAGATAACCTCTTATGTGACCTTGATAGGAGGTCCGCGTCGTGATGGCGACCCTGATGGACCGGATGAACGCCACGTGATATTGCTCGATAACGGTCGCTTGGCGATGGCTTCCTCCGCGTTAGCCGAATCCTTGTTCTGCATTCGTTGTGGCGCCTGTCTTAACGCCTGTCCAGTATTTCGTGAAATCGGTGGTCACGCTTTCGAAAGTGTCTATCCGGGACCGATCGGGAGCGTGGTATCACCAGGTCTGTTTGGCCTTGATGCGTATGGTCATTTATCTCGAGCCTCGACTCTCTGTGGTGTGTGTCAGGAAGTTTGCCCGGTTGGGATTGATTTACCGACCTTACTGCTCCGTGTGCGCGATTTCTATGTTCAGGAGATTCGACAACCGTTATCTATGCATTGGGCGATGTTATTCTATGCCTGGTTAATGATCTCACCACGACGTTATCGATGGGGGCAACGTTTGGGGGCTTGGCTGAGCCGCTTGTTGCCAAGGCGTATGGGTTGGCTGCGATGGCTCCCACCACCGCTTTCAGCTTGGACGATCTCCCGAGACTTCCCGCTTTTTACCGCGCAACCATTCCTGACGCGTCATGTCGAAAGCCCCTCGGGAGATAGACCCCGCGCTACACCTCGGCGAACGTCTCAGGAGATCGACTCAAATTTGCGCAGTGCAGAGTCTGAAGATCTTGTAGAACGCTTTGGCCGGGAGCTGGAGGACATCGGTGGCGTTTTCATCCGATGTAAAGCAGCAGAGGTACGACAAAGGATTGCCTCCCGATTAAACGAGCTCGGTGTCGACAAGCTGATCACCTGGGATGAGCGAGGAAGCATCAGGGCTCTCGTTCAAATTCTTCAGGAAGAGGGTTTTGAGGTGATAGATCCTACCCTGCCTAGAGGTACGGGTCCGGATCGTTATGAGCGATTGGCCGAATTGGGAGCCGCAGACGCAGGATTGACAGGGACCGTAGCGGGGATAGCTGAAACCGGGACTTTGGTCGTTCCTGGAGGTGGGAAGCGATCTCAGCTAGCTTCTCTGCTCGTGCCAGTCTACTTTGCCATTCTACGCACGGAAGATATTTATCGAACCATGGATGAGTGGTTGAAAACAGGTGGTAAAGAGCAACTGGCGGAAACAGCTTGCATGAATCTGATCAGCGGTCCTTCGCGCACGGCTGATATTGAGATGACGTTGACCATCGGTGTGCATGGGCCGGGGGAGGTTGTCGTCTTTTGTGTTGATTGAACCTTTGGCACGGAGGGGGAGATCTGACTCAGAGGATTTCAATGTGATGGATGGTTCGAATGGTAATTTCTCGTATGTCACTCTTAGCGAGCTGCGCGAGCGAAGAATCCCTATGGTGAGGCGATTGAATCTGATACATCACAGGGATTCTCACCCTCCGGGTACGATATCGTCGCCTACGCGGAGCCGAAGGTCCTGAGAGAAATCGAAGGGCTCCGACTCAGAATGAAACGCATTAATCGTTATAGGGGCGGGGTCACCCCGCCCCTACGAAGGACACAACCGGAGGGCATCTTGTGAGGGCGCACGGGCAGGGAAGATCACTCTGCATCTTCGAACGTGCGCTCCTACCTTCACACCTTATGTCGTTCGAATAAGACCTTCGATTCTTTCATCGGTAGGAACATAAGGCCTAACAGAGTGGACCGTGTGGTTGATTGTGTAGGTGCGACCGGCCGGTCGCACCTACATCCTTGAAATTTCATTTAGATCGAAGCCTCCGACCTCGCTCGGGATAGGTTACGAAAGAGAAGAGCACCAAGTTCGATAATGGTGATACTGGAAACAATCACAGGGGCAATTCAAGAATTGCCCCTACATTTTTACTCCTTACTTCGACATAGATTATATGGTTATGATTAGGATGGAAAAGCAGAGGCTCTCACTTTTCCACCCAGAGATGTTCCCTCTCTCATTAATGGGAGGCATCACACTATAACGTTATTAAAGATCTTGAACAACACAAAGTGCTAGAAAGAAAGCATTAACGCAGTAGGATTACCCCCTCACTTACTCCGCTATCCCCTCAAACAAATCACGCTCGAGTAATCCCTTGGATGCTGAGGGATGTGCCCTCATATAAGTCTCAGAACCAGCCGTTAAACGGGTGAGCCAACTGAGGAATCCTGATGTTGGGGGACCACTCTGGCTTTTATGACATGCGGCAGCCTTGCTCTTGATCTCGGCAACTGAGCGGATATCTATCCGAGCGTGGATGGGGAAAGAACGGGAGGTGATCTCAATCAGATCGATATCGGCGTTACGACCCCAACGACGGGGATCAATACCGAAGATCGGTAACATACGAACGACGAATCGAAGGAAACGATGTGATAGTACGTGATAGTAAAGTTTTTGTGGTCTGAAAGGGGGGAGTCCGTTTGGATAGCGGTTTGGATCTCCCGCTGCGTAAAATGCTTCCACGGTTGTGCGGTGAACGGCTACGTGATCGGGATGATGATAACCACCCTGGGGATCGAAGGTGAGGATAACCTGAGGCCGGATCTGGCGGATGAGAGTCGTTATCCTGGCAGCAACCTCATGGATTGGAGCAGCGGCTAAGGCCTCAGGATGCAGGTTATCAGGAGATCCAGGCATGCCCGAATCGCGGAAACCAAGAAGATGTAAATCCTTCAGTCCGAGGATTGCGGTGGCACACCTCAGTTCATCCAAACGAAGTTGTTGAACGTGATCGTAATTCTGAAGGAGTTCTGGTCTTACTTCACCCGCTTCGCCGCTCGTTGCACAGATGAGGTGGACATCAACGCCGCGGCTTGCGTATAAAGCCAACGTACCACCTGGGCCAAAGCTTTCATCGTCAGGATGAGCCAAGACTGCGAGAAGACGGCGGTCAGATAGTGTGTTCATTCCGAAGGCCAATACCCCATTACGGTGTCTCACCTACGATCTGCACTACGAGCCGGCGTTGCCTGGATCTAACATCAAAGTCGATGAAGAGGATCTGCTGCCATGTGCCAAGTGTTAGATTCCCGTCGATAACGGGGATTGTGAGGGAGGGACCAAGGAGAGCCGCGCGCAGATGAGCATGACCATTGCCGTCTCCCCATCGAAGGTTGTGTCGGTAATCTCGGTCAGGGGGAGCTACTTCATCCATCGCTCGACGCAAATCATCCAGAGCGCCGGATTCAAATTCAATGGTTGTGATGGCACTTGTGGATGATGGGGTGAAGATCGTCACTGTGCCTGAATGAATTTCAGACTCATCCAGAAGTCGCTCTACCCGTGATGTTAGATCGTGCGTGTCAGCGTGACCGCGGGTGTTTAACTCGACGTACCCGGTATAAACCATGAGGCCTCCTATTGATCCCCTCTCCTTGTGGGGGATATCCTATGATCGATCCCATAGATGAATAAAGATATCCTATAGGGTAACTCTTGGGTCTTGCGGAGTTTCGAAGAGAGGCAATTGATCGAATTCGAGTTGGGTACGAATTTGATCCTTACCTGACACCTTAGCCCGATACTGAGCTTCGTCAGCTCGACCGATAAGGTCATCGATCGATTTGTCTTCCCTGCGGAGCTGTCCAACACCAGCGCAGAAGCTTAATGAGGGGATGATAGGATCAAGGCGTTCGCTATAAGCTGTGAGAGCCTTCCGTAATTTGTTGGCGACACGCCGGCCTCCTTCAAGGTTGGTTTCTGGTAGCAGAACGGAAAATTCATCCCCTCCGATGCGGGCCAACAGGTCTGTTGATCGCAAAACAGCCCTCATCGCAATTGCAGTCCCTCGAAGAATTTCATCGCCAAAGAGATGCCCAAAGCGGTCGTTGATCGATTTGAAGCCGTCCAGATCGATGTAGATCAAACTTAGAGGACGGCGGTATCGACGGGCACGGATAAATTCGCGCTCCAATTGTTCGATCAGATGGCGACGATTTGGCAGGTTGGTCAGGTCATCGGTGAGGGCAATGTCTGTTAATTGCTCTCGTTGTGCGTGAAGACTATCGATGGTTCTGAGAATATAACGAGAGAGGGTGTGTAGCATGACCGCGAGGCCGAGGTATGTAATCGCCTGCGTTGTCAAGAAAATCGTGCCTGACCGACTATCGAAGGATCCTCCTTGATCTGCAAGCACACTGTGGGTGTTTAGCCAACCTAGCGTGAGGACGACAAAAGCAATCACAGCGAATGGGTAAACGGATGTGCCTCCAACGATTGCACCCACTGCCATAATGGCCAAGGGGAAACCTGCGCTCAAGAGGTAGAGACTTTCTGGGGAAAGGAAAATCGCAATCCCTGTGAGGGCTATCAAGGTCGATGCCATTAAATTGCCCGCAACAACCGTATCACCCCGCTTGACGAGCCAGTAACTCAGTCCAGCTATGATGATCAAAAGTCCGATGATGATCAAGTCGGGGGCGAGGCTGAGGTTAATTTTGGCTCTGATGAGCCTTGAGAAGGCGATGCTCACCAATAACCACGCAACCAGCAGGATATAGAGGATCTTCGTTTCTGCTGACGCAGTGCGAGCACGATAACGTCGGATGTCAGGGTCTATTTTGGGAAGAAAAGCAGCACGTAGGCGGTTGATCACGATTGGTGGTCCAGATTGGTTTGCATGCCAGGCGCGCCTCCATTATGCCCCGTACGCATAGGGTATTTTAACCCGAGATGGCGGAGAGGGCATCCTCAATAGAATCACCCCTCCCTGCTCCTCGCGGGTGTTTTTTAGTGCACTCATTCATCTCAATTATGAAGGACTAGATATATACGCACGTCTGGAGTCGATAAATTCTTAGTAGTTGCTCTCATCGGAGAGATGAGGCATGCGTGCTTGGTTGACTCGAAAGCGCCATGGGATGCTCTTCCATGGTTCAGGGACAGTGTTAAGTCCAATGCGGGGTCCAGTCATTACATAAGCATCAGGTAGTTGAGCTTCTGCTTCAACGAAGAGGATTGAGGCTGGGTGACAGAGGTCGGCTCCATCCATGGACCGATCGATCGCCAGCGCTTGGCAAAGTTTGGCAGGACCATTTGTGAGCTCTGGGTCAGCACGATAGGAACGGCGATGTCGTATTCTTTCAAGACCTTCTCTAGGGACCAGAGACCGGATCAGCACTGCCGCCGGATCCCCATCAGGTTCGGTAACGAAATTGAGCATCCAATGCATTCCGTAGGTGAAGTATACATACGCACGACCTGGAGGTCCCCACATCGATTCGTTACGTGGTGTCCGTCCTGCTCGTGCATGGCATCCCAGGTCTTCAGTGCCGATGTAAGCTTCCGTTTCAACAATGAGACCCGAAGTACGGAGATCACCTTCCTCCATTCTCACCAAGCGTTTTCCAAGTAATGCGCGTGCTACCACGAGGGTAGACCGATCGAAGAAATCGCGTTCAAGACGATGAGGGTGGGACATAGGCATTCATATGAGGTGATGTCCGGAGGGCGAGGCTAGCTTCTAGAGGTTTCTTGGATGTACTGAGAATATCCATCGTCTGATGGTGCTTTATGGTGCCTCAATTTCCTGGAATCGGGGATCTTTTGCCACCATACGTTCGAGACCTTCTTGAAGGCTGACACGCGGTCTATAGCCAAGTTTTGATCGTGCTAGGCTGATATCGGCGCACATACGAGAAGGACCGACATCTTGGTTTTCAATATACATCCATTCTGTGGTTTTACCGACAGCTTCAATGACACATTGTGCCAAGTCTCGAATGCTCGTCTCAACTCCGCTACCGATGTTGATCATGAGTCGATCAACAGTAGGTGCGGTCGCAGCAGCCACCATGGCTTCAACTACATCGTCGACGTGGACGAAGTCGCGAGTTTGCTCGCCACGACCGTAAATCATTAAGTTTCCTCCTCGCACGGTTTGGCGGAGGAAGTGAGGTATAACCGGTGGGTGTGCTGCGGGTTGTGGTTGCCCCGGACCGTAAGCATTGAAGACCCTCAAGGAGACTGTTTCGATCCCCCATAATGCTCCGATCGTGCGGACGTAATGCTCAGCCGCTAGCTTTGAGACAGCGTATGGAGAGCCTGGGTTTGGCGGTGTAGTTTCAGTCAGGGGTTGATCGTTTTGATCGCCATACACTGACCCAGAGGAGGTAAAGACAACTCTTTTTACCCCAACGTCACGCATCGCTTCCATCACGCTCACTGTGCCACCGACGTTAATGATGTTGTATTCTCGTGGATAACTGACCGATTCAGGAACCGAGACCTTGGCGGCCAAGTGGTAGACGCAGTCAACATCTTGGAGCAGGGTCCATAGTTTCGGTCGGTCGGTGACATCGCCACGGGTGAAGAGCACTTCAGGATTGAGTCGAGCGGGATCACCAGCAGAAAGGTCATCCAGAGCACGAACCTGATGTCCCTCGCGGGTTAATCTGTTGGCCAAATATGAGCCGAGAAATCCAGCGGCACCAGTTACCAAAAAATTCATTGTTTACCAACGGGTTGATATATTTGACGAAGACGCTTGAGGTGGCGAGATTATAACACACACGTGATCGGGGATTGACATTCACCCTACGATTGGTATCATGCCTTCATGTCTTATCGGGAAATTTTAAATCTGATATGGTTTTGGTTTTCCAAATTGCTTTGGATAATCCTGTTGACCTTGCTTATGGTCGGCGCTACTTTCCAACGACGTGACTCTATCAGTCAGATCCGTCGCTACACTCGTTCGATTGAATATGACTACTTTAATTGGACGCTGGATGCATTATTCATCAAGTTGGAACAATATAGCTTGGGAACAGCCGCGTATCTGCCGGAAGCCGACCGCCATGATTTGGTTTTGACATACTTTGATAAGGTGCGAGAGGCACGCAGGATTGAGTCTCGCTTGCATGAAATCCTGGCAGATCCAAATCTGAAGGATCCCGAGATCATCGCCGCACCAATTATCGTTGAGCGGGATGACGTTTGGAAAACGCTTTCCGAGCTTGAGCCTATCGTGGAGACGGTGCTTCAAGAACAAGTGGCCACAGTTCTATCGGAACTCGGTGTCCATCTCTTGGGTACACCTTTCCCGCCGGTGGCCTTTCACTTCACCAAACCTCCCATGGCGCTGATTATTTCACCACGCGAGGTCATCCGTCAGGATGCCAATATCTCCTTGACAGCCGACTTGGCGCTCGAAGATCAAATTAAACTCGAGAGCGATGTAGAAGCATCTTTAAACCTCTCATCGTTGGTTGTGCCTGTTGGTGGGATCGGAGTATACCCAACGATGATCCAGGAAAGCAGTTCTTTGGCATGGTTGACCGAAACGATTGTTCATGAATGGGTTCATAACTACCTAACTCTTCGCCCTCTGGGAATGAATTACTTCGCCAGCCCAGAATTACGCACCATGAATGAGACCGCGGCTAACCTTTTAGGGAAAGAGATCAGCCGAATGGTGCTCGAGCAATACTATCCCGCTTTCGTTCCACCACCTCCGGTTGAGACGCCCTCGACACATCCACCTACTACAGAACCACCGCCGTTTGATTTCAGAGCCGAGATGCGTGAGACCAGGGTGACGGTGGATGATTTATTGGCAAAGGGTGAGATCGAGAGAGCCGAATCCTACATGGAAGCTCAACGCCTGGTTTTTTGGGAAAACGGATATCAAATCAGGCGTCTCAATCAGGCTTACTTCGCGTTCTACGGGGCATATGCTGACGTACCTGGTGGACCAGCCGGGGAGGACCCCGTAGGTGCAGCGGTGCGCGAATTGTGGGCTCGCATCGGATCGCCAATTCAATTCTTGCGTAAGATAGCTTGGATGAATGAATACCAGGATTTGCTGGATGCTTTGGAGATGTTGAAGGTCAACCCCGCAACGAATTGTGCGATGCACGTCGGTTATCTTTACCCCGACAGCCGTTCCCAACCTCATATTTCATGTGCGACGATATTAAAACCTAGAACCACGATCATACAGGATGATCAATATTGGGAATCTTGGACTGCGTAAGCTCTGCTTGCGCCAAAAGCAGAGCCTTTGGATTCCAAAACCCATTAGTTTGATCAAAAAAGTGGGGACGAGATGACTTGCTCCCATAATAAGAACAATAATCTCCTTCTATTCCTTAGAAGTAAAATGTAGCCGCACCCTTCAGGGTGCGCTGAGATGCGTTGGCTAAAGCCTGCGGTTACAACTGCATTAGGGCACTGGGGCACCATGGCACCTAGGAGCCTAATGCACTGGTGCCATAGCTTCAAGCTCGCGGGGAGGTACTATTCAATGTAGTCGCATACTTTCCGCCCTGTAGAATTGGGTAAAGTTCCTTTGTTATCTTCCACAATGATGGCTTATACTCAGATTGATGGATATTCCTTTCCTGCCTGGGTATCCCCCAATACAACCGGGGCCTTTAGCTCGCTTTCTCCCACCTCTCGAGGAGGGAAGTATCTCTCGCGCGCTCGAGATATACGGTGAATCCGGGGATTTTATCCTCGATCCCTTTGGAAGCTCGCCCCGATTGGTGGTGGAAGCTGCTCAAGCCGGACGTGCGGTATTGGTGGCTGTAAATAATCCGATCACCCGCTTCGTACTTCAGCACACCATTCAACCCTTCACATTGACCGAATTACAGACCGCGCTCGCCCGTCTCGCAGCGGCGCCGAAGGATGGCAGCCGTTTAGAACCCTTCATCCTCGATTTATATCGAACCGAATGTGTACGGTGCGGTGCTTCAGTCATTGCCGAATCGTTCATCTGGGATCGAGACAGCGAAGGGCTCACGCACAAGATCTATGTATGCGACCGCTGCAATCACGCTGGAGAGGGAACGACAACCGTAGAAGATTGGGAACGTGCCAGTCTTCATTCACGGCGTGGCTTACAACATGCCTTCGCACTAGAGCAGGTAGCTCCATCAGGCGACCCAGATCGTCGACATGCGGAGACAGCCCTGTCGGTCTACCCAGGACGTACACTCTATGCATTAATCACCGTGCTGAACAAACTCGAGCAACTTACGCTTCCAGAGCGACTCAAAGCTGCTGGGTACGCGCTGCTACTTTCAGCCTCCGACACAGTTAATGCCCTGTGGGGTTACCCGGAGGGGCGCAGTCGTCCTCGTCAATTGAGTGCTTCGCCTCGTTATCGGGAGGATAACGTATGGTGGGCGTTAGAGCGTGCGGTAGGGACCTGGGCGATGGAAGATCCCAGAGTGGAGTTAGTCGAGTGGCGAGAGGATGAACCTCCCAGACCGGGTACCGTGGCTGTTTTCCCTGGGCCGGTGCGTGATCTTGTACCGACATTGAGGGATCGGGAGGTCCGATTTCTGTTGACGGTATTGCCTCGACCCAATCAAGCGTTTTGGACTCTATCAGCCCTCTGGGCTGCGTGGTTGTGGGGGAGAGCCGCGGCAGCGCCGATTAAGGTGGCTCTCCGTCGTCGCCGATATGATTGGGCATGGCATGCTGCAGCTTTGCGAACCGTCATGGCGGGATTGAAGCCGATCCTCAATCCCGAGGTGAGTATCATGACATTCATACCCGAGGCCGAGCCAGGGTTCATGGCCGCTGCCTTGATAGGATTCGACAGCGCCGGTTATCGCCTGGAGGGTCGAGCCCTACGCCTCGATGAGAGTCAAGCCATCCTCAGCTGGTCAATGGCAGATCGATTAAAGTACCCACGAAGCCCAGGAGAAACACAACAGCGGATGGCTTCCGCCGCCATTGGGGCATTAAGGGAGCGTGGAGAACCTGGACCATTTTCATTGCTGCATGCTGCAGCATGGTGCGAAATGGCTCGTAAACGTCTTCTGGCTGATTTATGGGCGCTTGAAGACAGTCATTTATTGACGACGCTCAGCGAAACATTCGAGACTGCCCTTGCTGATCGTGAGATTTTCATGCGCCTCGGACAGTATGTCGAGCCTGAGAGCGGTCTCTATTGGTTAGCTGATCCGTCTGAGGCTAACCCACCTCTGGTTGATCGGGTTGAGATGCATGTACTGGAGATCTTACGCCAGAAAGCTGAGCTCTCCCAAGTTGAAATTGAGGAGTGGGTTTGTCAAATGCTGCCCGGTTTACTCACACCTGATCGACGATTGATCCAGGCTTGTGTGCACTCTTATGCGATACAGGACCCCACGGAAAGCCATTGGCGCCTCAGAGTAGAAGATGAGCCCGAGTCTCGCGAAGAAGATTGCCAAGAGATACATCACTTACTAGGAGAGTTGGGAGATCGTCTGGGATTTACTGTGCAAGATGAGGAGTTTCTGAACTGGTTTAATGAAAAGGGGGAGGTGGTTTATTCATTCAAGGTCATGGAAACTACGGCTATTGGTCCAGGGATTGAAGAGGGAAGCGAGATGCCGCTCACCTATGTCCTTCCCGGCGGACGTGCATCTTTGGTTGCGGAGAAGATGCGTCGCGATCCTCGGCTCCGGGAGTGGCTCCAAGAGCGAGGTGGGGTGATCAAATTCCGACTTGTGCGTAGATTGGTCACCGAGGCCGGCTTGAACCAGGAAAATCTTGCCGAACGATTAAAAATCGATCCACCGGAACATCACGATCCACAACTTCCACTTCTTTGATGGGATGTTGCCGGCAATAACAACGATGATCTGTTTCATGATTGCACTGAATAAACTACCCTCGAGTAGAAAGAGGTGTATGTGAGGGGGTGGGTTGCACCCGTACCCCCTCATATAACGGTCCTCTTCTCACAGTTGATCTTTTTCAGTGCAGTCTTTTGTGTCATTTGCTGAAGTGAGGAGATGGTGGGGGTTTGGAATGCCATAGCCGCAGGTGCTATTGGGTACGCATTGGGGTCGATCTCCTTTGCAATTCTCGTGACGCGTTGGAAAGCAGGGATTGACGTTAGGGAAGTTGGCTCTGGACATGCAGGTGGCACGAATGTAATGCGCGCGGTGGGGTGGGGGCCAGCGATCCTTGTGGCAGTGCTCGATTTCGGAAAGGGCTACCTGGCGGTTTGGTTAGCGCAACGGCTGGGAGGTGTTGGGCTAACAACAGCTATAGCGGCTGGAGCGGTGGTTATTGGGCACTGCTGGCCAATATTCGCTGGATTTCGTGGGGGAATGGGTGTGGGTTGTGGTGCCGGTGCGCTTCTGGCTATCTGGCCTTTAGGTTTCGTCCTGGCAGTAGGCTTGGGTGTGTCCCTTCAATTGATCATCCATCACTCAGCCAGGGCGAATGTCTTCACCGGTATCCTGCTCACACCGCTATGGGCACTTTTTGGCGCTCTGTGGCCCTGGTTGATCACTGCGGCAGCTGTTGGGAGTGTGGTCTCCTTCAGGGCGCTGTCGGATTGGCGTAGAGTCTATACGGAATTGTGGCTGGATCGTAGGTAATCGGCGGTCTGCATGAAGAATCAGCCCCGCTCCTATCTTATGCTAGGTCTCCCTAAATCATAAAACGGTCTCCAAATGATGTGGGGAAAGGTTTTTCTCCGCAAAGGTCTCAATCACAGCAGAGCCGGATAGCCACAAGCTGCTAAACTACCTCCCCGCGAGCTTAAAGCTCGCGGGGAAATACCCATTGAATGCCCATCAGGTACAAAGGGATACTGTAGTCGCAGGCTTCAGCCTGCGCTGAGGCACGGATCCTATCCCTAGATCGTGTGCAAGATATCGCTAGGCCGGTGAGGGGGTAGGAGTCGGCGTGGCTGAAGGTGTCCTTGAAGGGGTAGACGTTGGTGGGGAGGAGGGCGTCGCAGTTGGCACGGTTGAAGGACTTGGCGTGACCGACGGGATCGGGGTCCACGTGGGTGTCATGGTATCGGTGCTGGTGGATGTTGGGGTCATGGTTGGCGTGGGGGTTGGCGTGGTTGTGGGCGTTCGTGTAGGAAGGTTAATGGTTAAGTGAAGTTGCACTTCGGCATATCCACCGTTTGTACCTTCCACGGCGAGACGTAGCGTAACTGGACCACCAGGGAGCTCTGAGAGATCCCAATCCACCAGCTTATCAGGTTGTTCGTGGGGCGTTTCGCTGCGAGTGATTCCTGTCCATGTGATGGGATTGTATCCCAAACCATATTCCAACTCCCAAAATCTGAAATCTGACGTAGCTGCTGCCCGCCCGAAGATCGAGAGCACTTCAATGGTAACTGTGCTTCCTTCAGAAGGATCTGTAAAGCCTATGATCGGACGAGGGCTGTCACGGGTACAGGCACTATCGGGGATGAAGAACAGATCATCATCTTCAAAGCCTAACTCTTCGGCCCACTTCTGACCGGCAGAATCTTCTTCAATCCACTTCCGTCCCCAAGGATCACTCACGCTCAATCCGAGCTTCTCAACGGCAAAATCAGCACACTCCGCAGAAGCGAGCTGCAGGGAGTAGCTATCAACCCATACTTTCCGCCACAGATCTTCATCTTTAGGAAGCGGGGGTTGGTCAAATGCAAAACGCTCGGTCTGATGTGAAGGACACCATTCCGAGGGCTCTGTTCCAGAGACGGCACAAATCACCCGGTCAACAATTCCATTTGGAGTCGTGAAGGGGGTTGATCGCCCTCCATTCATATACTGGTTCGCGAACTGCATGAACTGATTCCAGATAGGCGCCGCTCCGGTAAGGCCTGACGTGTTCTGCATCGGTGTATTGTCAGCATTCCCTACCCAGACCCCAACCGCGATATCTGGTGTGTAACCTAAAGTCCAGTTGTCACGAAAGTCATCGGTTGTCCCCGTTTTCGCTGCGGCCGGAAAGGGGAGATTAAGGGCGGAATTGGGACCAAAGGCCGGTGTGCGCGCCGCGTTATCGGAGAGTATGGAGGTGATGAGAAAGGCATGTTCGGCGCGGATCACCTGCTCACCGCGCGGTTGTTCGTATTCATATACGGTTGCACCACTATGATCAACGATACGCAGGATGCCTATCGGTGGAACACGCAAGCCACCATTGGCGAAGGTCGCGTAAGCACCAGTGTGTTCGAGTAAGGTCACCTCACCCCCACCAAGTGTCAGCGAGAGTCCGTAGTAGTCATGGATAAGCGTAGTGATCCCCATCCGACGTGCGAATGCAACGAGCCCCTCCTCTTGAGGGGTGTCGGGATCGTCGTAGATCCCGACAAAGTCTAGTGTTTTAACGGCTGGTACATTGTAGGAGTTCGCCAGTGCGGATCGAACGGTGACCGGGCCGTGAAAGCGTTCATCGTAGTTGACGGGCTTATATGGAGGGCGGGTATCGTTGGGATCTCCCGAAGGAGGAAACTCCGATGGTACGTCCCAAATTAGGGATGCTGGTGTCCAGCCTTTTTCAAAGGCTGCGGTGTAGGTCAATGGTTTGATGGATGAGCCAGGTTGACGAGGGCTATTAGCCATATTGACTTGCCCGTCAATCTCCTCATTGTAGAAATCAGCGGAGCCGACCATTGCTAGGATTTCACCAGTATTTGGTCGGATAGCGACCACCGAACCGTTGCCCACACGGCGATCAGCGAGTTTTTGAACCTGCTCCTGCACCAATTCTTGGGCACGTAGCTGCAAAACAGGGTCAATCGTGGTGTAGACAGAAAAGCCTGAGCGGTAAATGGTTTGAGGGTCGTACAATCGCTCAAGCTCGGAGCGGATGAAAAACACCCAATGAGGAAAGCGGATCTGAACAACGGGGGGATTGAACTCGTAATTGATCAATTCGGCTGCTGCAGCACCAGCTTCCTCAGGGGAGAGGCATATCGGCTGTTGTGCGTTGCTTACATAAATACAACCTTGCTCTACACTGGTCTGCATCATCAATGTCAAAACCTGTTGTTGTCGAACCAAGGTGGTTTCACGGTTGGTGAAGATATCATAAACCGCGGGGGCCTGGAGCAATCCGGCCAGAAAAGATGCCTGGCTCAAAGTTAGCTTTTTAGCTGTAGTGTTGAAATAGGTTTCTGCAGCGGCCTCGACACCGTAAGCGAGGTTCCCGAAGTAGACCTGGTTGAGGTAGATTTCAAGAATCTCGTCCTTTGTGTACTGACGGGTGATCTCGGCTGCAAGCAGGACTTCGCGCGTCTTGCGTCGCGCGGTCCTGCGGTAAGACTCCTCCGGGCTGAGGAGCAGCATACGGGCGATCTGCTGAGTAATGGTTGAGGCGCCGGAGACGATCTCGCCTTGGGTGTAGTTTTGGATAAAGGCACGAGCGATGGCGAAAAGGTCATAGCCCGGGTGGCTGTAAAATTGAGAGTCCTCCGTGGCAACCACGGCTGCTACCATGTAGGGAGAGACCTGATCAAGGGGCACATACGTCCTTCGACCAGCCTGGGGGTCGAGGATCTCGTAGAGCAAGTTGCCCTCACGGTCCAGGATGTGGGTGGTCTCGAATTGGGCCGCATGTCCGTGAAGATCATCAATCGCGGGCAAGCTAGCAGCTAGAGTGTAGTATTGGTACACACCGAAAGAGATCGCACCGATGACAATCGCCACACTGAAGAATAAGGCCAGGATTCCCATACGCAATAGACATCCGACGCAGCCATCCCATCTGCTCGGTGGGGATTTGGGAGGTTCATCTATTTTAGGTTTTGTCTCGGGTGGGCTGACATAAGCGGTTGAGCTTACTTGGGTGGCCTCAAGATCGCGCTCCGGTACGCGTTGTGGAAGGGGCGTGTCTTCCTCATCGGTAGCTAGTAAGGGTATCGTAAAAGGCGGTCGATCTTGGAAGGATTCGGTTGGTACCGTTTCGGTTGGTCCTAGCTCAATGTCGATTTCCGGGTCTTCCGAGGGCTGATCTTCTTCCGGTTTGTCCACATCGGTTAGGGCAGATTCAAGAAACGGTAGGGAATCCGAAGATGGTTCAGGTGGCGCATCGGAGGCAATACCATCTTCCAATAATCTTCGGAAGCGGTTAGCAGGTTCCTCCGCGCTCCTACCTTCTGATGAGGTGCTGGGGGGTTGTCCCTCTGCAGGATCCTCTTTTATTGGGCCGTTGGGAAATTCATCATCCATGGAATTTTCCCTTGATGAGCCCATATCTGCGATCTCCGGATTATCAATTATGCGACGAGATTATAGCATGCAGGTTGGGCAAGGTTGTTACCATCGAAACGAGCATTTCAAGCCTTGGTAACGCTTTATTCTTTTCCTGATTTACTTTCCACCAACACAATCCATTGGCCTTTCATCACCGTCTGGTCATCTTGGTTTATGATCTTTAAGCTGAGTGTTAGTGAACCGCCACCTAGCCGGGGGATTAATTTAGTCTCTTCGACCTCGATCTCGACATGGATGGTGTCACCAATGAAGAGAGGTTGGCTGAACTTCCAGTTGTCGATCTCACGAAATGCGATCACTGTGCCTTCCAATACACCCGTGCGGACGGCGAGACCGGAGGCGATGGACATTCCTAATAGCCCATAGGCGACCCGTTGGCCGAAGGGCGTGCTTTTCGCATACACTGCATTGGTATGGATCGAGCTGAAATCGCCTGATATACCAGCGAAGTTGACCACATCGGCTTCGGTGACTGTACGTCCAGGGCTGACGATCCGCTGACCGATCTCGAATTCCTCGAAGTACATCCCACGTGAAATGAAAGCTGACTTGTTCAAGGGTGCCTCCCTAGGGGACATTGTTTCTAAGTGATTCACATGAGGTCATTCTACTTCGATTTCTCTCCAAGAAGAACCGTCGCGCGTAAGAAAAAACCAAATAAAGTACTTTGAGTGCGCTAAAAAAAATGCCCTCGAAAAGCAGGGAGGGGTATATGTGGGGGTGTATGTGGCCCGCATCCCCACATATACCGATCCTCTTCTTGCGGCTGGCCTTTTTTCAGTGGCGTCAACCTTAGTAAAAACCTTTGACCTTTCCCTGTGCGTTCCGTACAATTTGTCTATGCGTGAATGGTCGATACCATCTGATGGTCCTCTTTCACTCCGAATCGCAGCGGACGCGCGTCTTACGGTCCCTACTTATGTAGACGATCAAATCTGGGAATTGGTTCTCGAAGGGGGGGAGCCTCCTGCGATTGGATTACAAACGACATATGGCCTCAGGGCGCGCAGTATGCGTATTTTCCCCGGCTTTGGTTGGGGACAAGCGAGCGTTACTGATCCATCGCAATTTGCCTCCCCACCAGTGGTCAACTACTTTCTGCCTAATTACCTGCGGATCACATTCGCTCCCTTTAACGACCTCCAGGTCAATGCAGAATATTGGGTAGTAGACTCCCAGCGCATAGCAGGTCGTTTCACGTTTCACAATCTTGGATCTCAGGAGCGAGAGGCAAGATTGCGTCTCCATGCAGTACTCCGACCGGGAGAGAATCCGCTTGCGTTGGGAGGGATGGTCTATGACGGTGTAACGGTGCTCACCGGGCGTACGGGTTCCCTTGCACCGGTCATCTTTCTCACAGGAGGAGCAGTTGTTGAACAGGCAGCCTACCCGGCATTGATTGTGAACCAGCTTTTAATCCCAGGGGCTACGAAATCATGGTCGTGGGCGCATGCTGGCCTTCCTGAACATGAAGAATCATTTGAGGCCGCCCGAGCCGTGGTAGCTCACTCCTGGGATTCAGAAATCGCACGACTGGAATTGATAAATGGTTCGACAGTGGATATTCACACCGGCAATCCGGATTGGGACATAGCGTTAGCACTGGCTCAGAAGGTAGCGCTAGGCTGCTACCTCGGACCGACAAAACACTTGCCCAATGCCTCGTTCGTGCTTACTCGATTACCAGACAGGGGATACTCCGAACGCGGCGATGGTAAGGATTACAACTGGCAATGGGATGGGCAGACATCCGTTCACGCCTACGTTAACTTACAACAAATCCTACCTGCTGCCCCCGAACTTGCGAAGGGTGTCCTGAACAACTTTCTCGAGATTCAGGACGTGGATGGGATGATAGATTGGAAGCCTGGTTTGGGAGGACAGCGGAACGGTGGGTTGGCAATTCCGCTTTTAGCTACATTGGCATGGAAGATCTACCAAGGTACGGAGGATCAAGCGTTTATTGAAGCCGCTTTTCCCGCGCTTTTGGAATTCTTCCATTCCTGGTTTACCAAGGAGCATGACCGAGATCAAGATGGTTTCCCTGAGTGGGATCATTCAGCCCATTCGGCGTTCGACGATTTTCCTTCTTTTGTTCGCTGGCAACGATGGGGTCAGCGGTTGGATATCACAAAAGCTGAAACGCCAGATCTTGCTTCATATATTTTTCGGGAATGCAGATCGTTAATCGAGATAGCGAGAAAGCTAGGTCAAGCTGAAATCATAGCAGAACTGGAAACCAGGGCAGACCGATTGAAGGACGCAGTGGAGAACAGTTGGTCCGATAGAACGGCTTCCTACCATCACGTCGATCGTGATCTGCACCTTTCAGTTCCAGGTGAGGTACTTGGGAAAGGTAAGGGAGAATTTGTGCTTGAGATTGAGCGTACTTTTGACCCTCCAGTACGGATTTTGGTTCGATCAAGCGGGGCGGAGGACTTATCACATGCGGCGAAGGTCTTTATCCATGGTCGAGGACGACGTGGAAGGCATCGTGTCGAACGGCTGACCGAGCGTCGTTTCCAGTGGTTCTGGGAATTTGGCACCGCTACGAGCGAGAAGACCTATGCGGAGGTTGAGCGGATCGAGGTTCGTGGCTTGAGCGATGAGTTTAAGACCGAATTGTCAGTTGCAGACTATACCCGTCAGGATCAAACATTGCTTCTCCCACTTTGGGCAGGCATCCCAACCAAAGAACGAGCTGAGCACTTGGTTCGAAAGACACTGCTCGACCCAGAGCGCTTCTGGAGACCCTACGGGATCCCGAGTTGCTCTGCCCAAGATCCATCATACACGCCTGACAACCGCGAGGGATCGGGAGGCGCATGGCTATTTTGGAACACGTTACTAGGCGAAGGGTTGGCAGATTATGGGTATCTGGAGCAGGCAGCAGAATTAGTTCGTCGATTGATGGAGGCAACTCTTCACTGTCTCCGGGTCGATAAAGCTTTTCGAGAAGCCTACAACGCAGACCAGCCGGTGGGCATCGGTGAGCGGGACCATCTCTGGGGTGTAGCCCCTGTCCATCTATTCCTCTATGTCCTCGGGGTACGTTTGATCTCTCCGCGCAAGGTATGGCTTAGAGGTCGTAACCCCTTCCCGTGGCCGGTGAGGCTTCGCTGGCGAGGTTTGGAGCTCGAATGCCTGGAGGATCGAACCCTGGTAACCTTCCCCAACGGGCAGCAGGTAGAGGTGAGCGGTGAGGAGCCTCAAATGGTGGAGCAATTGTTGTGAGAGGATGCTGTTCAAGGGTTGTGGTGTCATTTCATGCGCGCTGGGCAGTATCAGAGACAGAAATCTGCGAGCACGAAGATCGGTTACTGGCACAGAGGATCATAAGGGTTTCAACCCGGAGGAATACTTGAGGTTGTGGCATGACTCCAATGAAAAAGGGTCAAGCGTGAGAAGAGGACAGGTATCTGTGGATGTGCGGGTTGCTTACAAACCTCTACATATACCCCTCCCTACTTCTCGAGGGTAGTTTTTTCAGTGCAATCATGGCATCATAAGGTGAGGTTGCCGTGTGTTTTGATGGGTTGTATTTTCGTATACATCGAATGACACTCTATTAGTGTTGTGTAGATGGTTTAATCGGGTCGAAGTTTAATGGGTACAAATTTGGAAATCGAATTCCTGATCTTGATCTTGCTTCTGGTGTCAACGATCGTAGCTGTGATCGGACGCCGCTTTCGTATTCCCTATACGGTGGGATTGGTCCTCGCTGGACTGGCGCTCTCCTTGAGAAGCCCGATTGATGTTGATGTTTCTCCACGGTTGTTCCTCTCGTTGTTTCTGCCACCGTTGTTATTTGAGGCCGCCTTTTATCTAAACTTTGAAGAACTTCGTCGGAACTTGAGCACGGTATTGCTTCTGGCGGTGCCTGGCGTTCTGCTCACCATGTTCCTGGTCGGTGCCGTGGTCTCCTTTGGTGGTGGCTTGACGTTACCCATAGCCCTGGTCTTTGGATCCCTGATCGCTGCCACAGACCCTGTCGCTGTCGTGGGAATCTTCCGCAAACTGGGTGCCCCCAAACGATTGGAGGTGCTGTTAGAGGGGGAGAGTCTTTTGAATGACGGCACGGCGATTGTCATCTTCAATTTAACCTTGGCTTTTATCGCGTCAGGGGATTTCAGTTTGATAAATGCCTTGACAGACTTTGTCCGCATCGCTGGTGGTGGCTTGATTGTAGGAATTATTTTCGGATGGCTGTTCGCAAGCTTGATCATCAGGATTGACGATCACTTGGTTGAGACCACACTTACCACCGTGTTAGCTTTTGGCTCTTTCTTGGTGGCAGAAGATCTTTTGCATGTCAGTGGTGTACTGGCGGTGGTCGCGGCGGGTATCGTGAGCGGAAATGTCGGCCAACGTGGGATGTCACCGACGACCCGCATTGTGGTTTTGAACTTTTGGGAGTACGCAGCTTACTTAGCAAACTCGGCAGTGTTTCTCTTGATTGGTTTACAGATGGACCTACCCGCTCTGATCAACAGCTGGCAGACGATTCTATGGGCTATAGGAGCTGTGTTAGTGAGTAGAGCCGTGGTGATATATCTCTTCTCCAACCTAGGGAGAAAGATTCCGTTTAGCTGGCGACATGTGCTTTTCTGGGGTGGATTGAGAGGGGGGATCGCCTTGGCGCTGGCCATTAGCCTGCCGCTTGACATTGAGCCATATCGAGAGACGATCATCCTGATGGCATTTGGCGTTGTACTCTTCAGTATTGTAGGGCAAGGTTATTCAATGGATCGGTTGTTGTTAAGATTAAAGGTCCTAATCCGAAGCGATGAGCAATTGGAGTATGAAAGCCGCCAGGCTCGCGCTTTGGCGACACGTGCTGGATATGAGCATGTCCAAAAGCTCAGCGAAGACGGGTTGGTCTCGCTACATACGTGGGAGACCTTACAGCCAATCTTGAAGCAAAGAATGGACGCTCTAACAGCAGCTATTCAGGAGACGCTGCGTGATTTTCCTGATTTAGAAGCGCAGGAGTTGCTCACCACTCGTCGTGAGATGCTGCGAGCTCAGCGCGGGATGTTAGCTACATTACGTAGAAATGGTGTAGTCTCAGAAAGAACCTATGAGGAACTTGTCGCTGAGGTCGATGCTGCACTCGAATCAGATCTTGAGGTCTGGAAGGCGCATGCACTAGAGGAGAAAGCAGAGCAGAATATCTGCCAGTTGTTGATGGTTGTTGTTCAAGCGCGTGATCTCGAATCCGCTTCCAATGCTTTGGCGATGCGTGGAATTCAAGCCACACGCATCCGGAGCATGGGGGGATTCTTGCGTCAACGAAATCACCTTCTCTTGGTTGGGATTCCGGAGGGCAAGTTGGAAGTTGCGGTGGAAGCACTTAAACGATCCTGTCGCAGCCGAGCGGAGTATCTGTCATCGCCAATCGAAGGTGCACCCCATATACTACCGCAACCGATCGAGGTTCAGGTGCGTGGGGCGACCGTATTTGTTTTTAACGTCGATAGATGTGAGGTTTATTAACTGTGAAGCTAATAATCGTAATCCTTGGTGATGAAGTTGCCGAGGAGGCGTTGCGGGATTTGATTGAGCGCGAATTCCGAGTCACCCGCGTGGCCTCTACTGGCGGTTTTCTCCGTCGTGGTAATACGACCCTGCTGATCGGAACGCAAGACGATCGGGTGGATGACGCGTTGGAGGTTATCCGGAGGGTTCGAACGGTTCAAACTGGAGAGGGCCAACCCCGAGCGACAGTGTTTGTCCTCGATATGGAACACTTCGAACAATTGTAAACCCGTTGACATCCCCAACAATTGCAGCAGAGGATGCCCACACAACGGGATGACAATCCGAAGGGCTATTTTTTTTTGACCCTCAAGCGTGTGGTAGATCAGTGTTGTGATGCTTATAAGGAAGCTCCCCACGAACGGAAGTCAGGTGGGGAGTTTAGGTTCTATATCGAACGGCCAAGGTTAGCACAGAAGGCTGGTTACTCTGCCTGAAGATCGCGGGTTAGCTTCTACCTAATCGGATGCCCCAGCAGGGAGAGAGGAAAACAAGATCGATCGTGATCTACGAGATTTGATGTTTCTTGTCCATCCCGAATTCGATCAGGCCATAGGAAGAAGACCGCAGAACATCAATATTGAGGGGACGGATTAGGATTTGGCGGGGGGCTACTCGTGGAAACTTTCGACTTGATAGGTGAGGAACTCGAGATGACCTTGGCGCCAAGCATCATGCGGCAGAAAAGCTTTTTCGCACAACATACCAAGGAAAGTTACAGTGTCGGGGACCTTTTCCCAAACCTGGGGCAGAAATGTGCCTCGGTTGTTTCCATGGGTAACGATGACACCATCTATTCCAGGTCGAAGCAGTTTAGGTAATTCATCCGGGTGCTTATATTCCAGGTGCTGCGGTGTCGTGAGCACTGAAACTTCGATCTCAATCTCGTCGACCTCTTCTGGCTTCACAGGCGGGAATCGGTAGTCACTCAGCGCGGCAGCGACGGTATGCTGGCGCACATCGTCTGCCAGAGGGAGTTGCTTCTTGAGTGTACCAATGCAACCGCGCAGGAGTCCATCTCGGGTCAACGTAACGAATGAAGCCCCCGGCGCTCGCAGGCGTTGTGGCATGTCATCGAGGTTAAGTGGTTCTAATAATTCGCCGTTAGCAGCTGTGGTCAAGGCTTGGCGAGCGAGTAGGAGCAGGGTCTTCTTCTCGTCGCTCGAGAGGGAACTTTCCATCCAATACATCCCTTCACGAAAGGCGCTGATTGTATGATACCCTTGGGATTCGCAAGCTGCAAGCCTCAAGCTGCAAGCTACAAGCTACAAATCTCAAGCCGCAAGTCTCAAGCTACAAGCCTCAAGCGATAGATAATATCTTCCTAAAAGCTATAAGCTCGTATGGCATTTTGAATGAAGGAAATAACTCGATGATCTTATAGAGGTGCTTATGATTCAAAAATGACTCTCAATACCGATGGTGCGATATCCGAGAGATCATTGACTTGTTTCGAGAATTCGCGACGCAATGTAATGGGACCGATTAATAAGGCAGGGACGGGGTTTAAGGTGTGGCCTCTCCAATTTAGGTCTTCCAAGTTGCCGTGATCGGAGGTGATGACAATCAAATCCTGTCGATCGCTCCAGGCTTTAATCAACCCGTCAAGCACGGCATCGAGAGTCTCGAGCAAGGAGATCCCTTGGGCCAGGGTCCCTCGATGCCCGGCGTAGTCTGTCGGCCAGAAATCAAACCACGCAAGGTGGTAGTTTAATGATAGTTGGGCGAGCAAAGCGCCGGCTTCAGCAGGAAAGTAGATCGGGGCGGGGGGAAAATCCAACTGGGCTGCCCAACCGGCACCGGTGAAATCAGCAGACAAGGCTCGTTTGGCTTGCAGATCCTCCGCGGTCATCAACTCCAACCCAGCCGCACGAACGGCAAGTGGGATGGCCGAATAGATCCGTCGACGAGAATAGATCGACTCAAAATAGCGTGGAGGGTAGGCGTTTAGCAACCCCGCCTCTCCTCCGCGCCGTTTAACTTCTGAAAAGAGATTGAATTCTTCCAGAATTTTAATGATAGGTGGGTTGGGTTTAGGCCCGTAATGACTTCCGATCAGGGCGGGAACATTTTTTCCGGTCAGGATCGCAGCTTGGCCGGTGGCCGATTGGGGCCTTCCATCAACACCCATCCTAGCGTCCACTGAAAATAATGTGGCTTTACTTCCTTCGTATGGGGCGGAGGATGCAATCAACCGCCGATCGTCAAGTAAGGCCTCCAATGTTGGCAGACGGGCGGTGGAAAATGGATTTCGCTTGGGGTCGTCATCGCCCAAACCGACACCATCGAGGAAGAGGAACAGCACTCGAGCCATCAATCTTTCCGCTTAAAAGTGAGCCACGCGGAGGTCCGCTGGCGGTAGGTTCCGTGTTCGATGGAGGTCAAATCGAAGTGCTGGTCGAAAAATTGGGTGACGACCACCTGAGAAGGATAAAGGTTTGTTACATTTGTGTTTTCTGGGAGCCATGTGTAGAGCAGGAAAGTTCCGCCAGCTTTGATGAAACGGTTTAGATTGGTGGCGTAGCGAGTTCGTTTTTCCTGAGAAAGACTGTGAAAACAACCGATGTCTAGTGCGAGGTCGAATGTACCTGTGATGTTTTCAAATGAAGTTACATCGTCACGGATCAGCTGTATCTGTAAGCCAGCAGCTTGTGCCTTGCGTTGAGCTTGGCGGATGGCCAGGCGCGAGACGTCTACGCCAGTCACCTGCCAACCTCGTCGTGCCATGGTGATGAGATTGGTGCCTGTACCACATCCAATGTCAAGCGCGCGTCCAGGTTCGTGATTCTCTAAGAACGCCATTAATTCCGGAGGTGATATCCCGGTGTCCCAGGGGGTGCGACCGAGGATGTACTTTAATTCAAAGAACAGGCGCCGGATCATGGCTCCTCCACGAAGGCGCGGCGAAGTTCTTCAGGATTAATCGATCCGACGGAACGTAATACTTCTCTGCCTTCACCCTTAAACAGGATGAAGGTGGGTGTAAATTGGAAATTAAATCGCGCTAAAAGGGGTTGAAATTCTGCTTCTTGCACATTGATCCGAATCACAGTCAGCCTTCCACGATATTCAGCTTCGATCCCATCCACGATGGGTTTAGCCGACATACAAGCTATTCAATATGGGCTCTGGAATTCAAGCAATACAGCCGAACCGGATTGGATCTCGGCGAGGATTCTCTCGGATTTATCAGACGAACCCGGGCCGGGATCGAGAAAACGGTAGGCGAGAAAGACGCCCAGGGAAAGCGCACCTAGGGCGAGCAGATGTTGCAATTTCAATCCGCCACGCAGCGTTAAGACCCCCAAGACAAGGAGAACAACCACGGTCATGAGGACGAATGAGTACTGGTTGATGAATTTCATCGTGGTTTCCAGACAGATAAGGATTGTATCATCTTTACAACTACCCCCTCCTCCCTTACAATCGACGGACATAGTTAATACTCATAGAAGGGTCTCCAACTAATGAAGGAATACGCAACGGAGTTTATACGCAACGTCGCCTTGGTTTCTCATGGTGGCGGTGGGAAAACGTCCCTTGGAGAGGCGATGCTCTACCTTGTGGGAGCGATTAACCGCATGGGGAGAGTGGAAGACGGCAACACGGTCTCCGACTTCGAAGAGGAAGAAATTCGCCGAACCCTCTCACTGTCTACCAGTATCCTCCCGATCGAGTATAAAGAACACAAGGTCAACTTGCTCGACACGCCCGGATACACCGATTTCATCGGTGATGTGATCTCAGCCCTTCGAGTCGCTGATGGTGCAGTGGTGCTGGTCGATTCGGTCGCTGGGGTCGAGGTAGGAACCGAGATTGTTTGGGGGTATTGCGATACTTTCAAGTTGCCACGTTTTGTGGTGATCAGCAAGATGAATCGGGAGAACGCCAACTTTAAAGCGGCCCTGAATGCGGCGCGAGGACTTTCTCAGGAGGTCACTTTCGTGCCTGTGCAGTTACCTTGGGGTGAGAAGAGTGAATTTAAGGGTGTTATTGACTTGCTGAATATGAAAGCCTGTCCAGGTGATGGTAAGCAGAGTGAACCTATTCCGGAGGAGTTCCTCAAGACCGCCGAAGAGGCTCGTGTTGCGTTAGTCGAAGCAGCGGCAGAGGGAGACGACGCACTACTAGAAAAATACCTCGAGGGCGAGGAACTTTCGGCGCGGGAAATCGCAAACGGTTTTCGCAGGGCTGTCTTATCCGGTTTGTTTGTACCGGTATTTGTCACCGCTGGCACCGCTGCCATCGGGACCGCTCCGCTCCTAGAGGCGATGATCGACTTGATGCCCTCCCCAGCTGATTCAGCACCCGCCACAGCCCAGGACCCAACCGGCGAGCAGGAACTTCCGGCATCCGACGCTGGGCCGTTGGCCGTCTATGTGTGGAAGACGACAGCTGATCCCTTCGTCGGTAAATTGAGCTATTTGAGAGTGTATTCAGGAGTTCTGAAATCTGACACCAGAATCTGGAATCACAGCAAGAACGAGGAAGAACGCCTGGGCACATTGTATGTCATGCGCGGGAAGGATCAATTGCCTATCGACGTTCTCCATGCTGGTGACATCGGCACGGTTGCCAAGCTTGGCGAAACAGACACCGGCGACACACTGGGTGATAAAACCCAACCGCTTTCGCTCGTTACCCCTGAGTATCCAAACGCGCTGTATGCTGTTGCTGTCATGCCCAAGACACAAGCTGATTCAACAAAGATCAGTCCAACCTTGACACGGCTGAGCGAGGAAGATCCTACGCTCACCTGGCACCAAGAGCCCAGCACCAACCAGACCATCCTTCAAGGTATGGGTGACCAACACATCGATGTAGCCATTCGTAAGGCCGAGTCAAAATTCCAGGTCAGCCTTAACACGGATGTACCGAAGGTGCCTTATCGTGAGACCATTACCAAAGAAGGTGCCTCCCAATATCGGCATAAGAAACAGACCGGTGGTGCAGGCCAATTCGCGGAAGTGCACATGCGTATCGAACCCATCGAAGAAGAGGAATTTATATTTGAGAATAAGGTCTTCGGGGGTGCGATCTCCTCGGGGTATATGCCCGCGATTGAAAAGGGTGTTCGAGGGGTGATGAAGCAGGGTGTGTTAGGGGGGTATCCTGTAGAGAAAGTCAAGGTTCAAATCACTGACGGTAAGGAGCATCCTGTCGACTCGAAAGCGGTGGCTTTTGAAACCGCTGGCCGGGAGGCGTTCAAGTTGGCGATTCAGGACGCCGCGCCGGTTCTGCTCGAGCCGGTTATGGACGTACGGGTCATGGTTCCTGAGGCGAACATGGGGGACGCACTGGGGGATTTGAACACCCGCCGGGCTCGTGTGCAGGGCATGGAGACAGAGCGCGGACGGAGCGTCGTTACGGCGCAGATTCCGTTGGCAGAAATCCAACGCTATACAAACGACCTGCGATCAATGACGGGTGGACGTGGATACTTTACCATGACCCTCAGCCACTATCAGGTTGTGCCACCTCACATCACAGAGGAGATCATCGCGGCTCGACAACGGGAGTCGAGCAAACAAGACACGACTTGAGTCACTAAGAATCCCTCGACGGGCCGGGAGACCCCCGGCCCTTGATCTACTCGGAGGTCGCTTTGCGCCGTCCTCCCTCCAGCTTTCTCCTGCTTACATTTTTCGGTGCCCTTCTAGGGGGGTGGATGACATTCGGAGGGCTTTATCTTCGCTTGTTTAATCAAACTTCCCCTATCCAAAGTCTGATTGGTTCGTGGTTACGTATTCTAAGTACGTCTTCCAACCTGTTATCATCTTGGATTGAGGTTCAGGATTTGGCGTGGCCTTTGTTGGCCATCGGATTAGCATGGTCGGGGGCTCTTAGCGCACTGTGGCAAAGACTGAGATGGGGGTATTTGGTTACTGCTTTCCTTGGAGTTCTCTCTCTCTTAACCTTAGGACCGGGAACGCTGCTGGCTCTATTGGTGTTGATTTGCCTCAGGATGCCTGCTACACAGCGTTGGTTGAATAGCGTTGAGGAGACGGATGACACCCGAATGGGTACCTCGTCGATTTATCGATGAAGAAATCGAAGTTCATTTCGAACGTTCTCCCCTCTTGACAAAGAAACCGAACGCTCCGGATGGTTTCACATGGGATGGTGATTCCTTCGAGGTCAGCGAAGTCCTATCAAGCTGGTTTGATTATCGACGGCGTGGAAGGATGGCGAAGAACATGAAGCCCGCTCATTTACGTGAAGCGACCCGCAGAGGTTCTTGGGGTGTGGGAAGGTATTATTTCCGGCTACGGACGAGCGAAGGACGAGTGTTCGATCTCTACTACGATCGGGCACCGAAAGAGGCTGCCGATAGGGCTGGGCATTGGTTTCTCTGGCGCGAGATGGAAGCCGGATAGGGATCGAGCTCACGCGTCTTCTTTTAGGATCGTTGGGCTCTGACGTGAAATTTATTCGGTTTAGGATTGACCGTGAGCAGATTTTCCGAACTATGTAGGGGCGACCGACCGGCCGCCCCTGCGATGTTCTCCTAAACGCACATCTGATGGGGTAGGGGCTGTCCCAAAAAGTTTATCCGTAGCGATCGTAAACTGGGTTTTAATGTCATTGCGAGCCGAAGGCGAAGCAATCTCCCTCACTCTAGAGGAGATTGCCACGTCGCCCTACGGGCTCCTCGCAATGACAATATACTCGTAATTATTTAAAAAAAAGGTCGATGATTTCTTAATGAAGTCCTTTTAGGACTAAAGATCCTACCTGTAGGGGCGCACGGGCAGGGAAGAACACCCTGCATCTTCGACCGTGCGCCCCTACGACTTTCTGTGGAGGAGTCTCACGCAAGACCGAGCGCGACAAATAGTCGTGGTGCGAGATAGGCTGCCCAAAACCCAACCACAGCGTAGCGTAAATAACGCAGAAACTGGGCTAAGAACGTATCTCCGCTGGGGAAGATCAGCTTCAGCCCAAAATAGAGTGCCACAATGCCGACGATGCCCACGATGTATCGCAATACCCGCTTCGACCATGGACCGCGAGGGTCAAAGCGATCCCACGAGAAAAGCAGTGCCCCGCCAACACCGATGCCCAGAAGAGCCCCAGCTGCGGCAAGGATGTCCTTTAGACTTTGTGGCTCGATCGGCTCAGCATCTGGTGCGGCTTCGATAGCGGTCTCCAGCCATTCCTGCGGCACGGGTCTTCCTGCGGTCACTGCTGACACGCCTAATCCCAAACCGATGAGGACGAGGGAGGCGATGACTGCGACAATAATCTGATGGTTCAATGACATCTGCCGTAATCTATGGCCCAATGGTTTCTCGAGACGAATAAACAGGACCAGTAGCACCACTCCAACAAACAACCCCACGAGGACATCGGTAGGGAAATGAACGGCAAGGAACATTCGGGAAAGAGCGATGAGGGCGATCAGCGTCCCGAAGATGATGTATGCCCAACGAGCGCCGATTCCGATCGCGATCCTGCCATACACAGCCATGGAGCTTAGTGAATGTCCAGAAGGTACACCAAAACCGGTCGCGGTTGAAAGGGCTCTTACCTCTTTGCTCACCCAGTATGGACGAGGTGTACCGAAGAGCAGCTTGAGTGTTGAACTAAGGCTACCGCTGAATATGAAGATAAAACCGACTCGGAAACCCAACCCGACATCAAAACACCATAGGATGGTAGGTAACAAGATAAGAAGAAACTCCTCGTTGCCAAGAAAAGTTATGATACGCATGGGGGCAATCAACCAATCACCCAGCCCTTGGAGCCAGGTGATGACCGGGATGCCCCATTCCAACCAAGGACTCATGACATTCCCTCCTCATTTGTGGGTTGAAGATCGAAGTGATCTTCTACAAGTGGTGCACTTGGTTTCAAGCGGGGTAGGAAGCGCGTAGTTAGAAAGAGGGAACCCCCGAGGATCCCCAAGCTGACAGGGTAGGGCAAGGCTGGTGACACACGGTACAGCAGCCCTGCGATAGGTGGGGCGATAATAGCGACCAAACCCATCACGGTTTCGGTTATTCCATAAACCAGCCCTAAGTTTACTCGACTGACTAACCCTTCTGCTTGGGCGACAGTAAGCGAGCGGGCGATCCGAAAACCTCCGGCCAAAAAATAACTGAGAGCGAAGAAAGGTACACCTGTCCCCAACCAGAGTAGTAAGATAGAAGCACCTACCAGTAATTGGGAAATCACAAAACCCCTGTACGCGATCAGTCGTCCGATGGAAAGATTAAGCAAGACTAACCCCAAGGCATTGATGGATCCCAATGCTCCAATCTCACGTACAGTAACTTGACGCACATTTTGAAGGTAATTCGGTGTGAGAGGCCAACTCAGGTACATACCGAAAAGGACGATGGAAGCCAAAGCCAAGAAGCGGCCGAGTGTAATATTTGAGAGCACTGCTTGATAACGCCCAGCTTTTTTGGGGATTTCAATGGGCTGGTGCTTAAGAAGGAGTGCAATCATGGTGGAAATAAATATTGGAATGATCGCCAGGCCAAAAACGCTGCGGAGTCCCAAAAGCTCTCCAATCGTTCCTCCAAGGATAGCTCCAACGATGGCACCAACATTAAACATTGCGCTCACTGTAGTGAGCGCCCGGGCGACAGTCCATTTTCCTCGTGCGGCGGTGATGTAACTATTAAGTGGAGCGATCACGAAGAATGTGAGGTGGTACATCACCAGCCCGATGACAAAGAATAGAAGGTTAGGCGCCAGATACATCACAATGGCCGAGAACAAACCGCTTATCCAACCTGCGCTCATTACTCTCTTACGCCCAATACGATCCGACAGAGCACCGGCAGGGATGTGCGTGATCGTCATGGAAACTGCGGCTATTCCGAAAATAACGCCTATCTGAACGGAATCTGCCCCCAATTGCTCCAGATACAGTGGTAGGAGGTAAACGAAGAGACCTTCACCCATCCCCCAGCATAGCAAGGCAGTACCGATGAGACGGAGATCTCGTGTCATGTAGGCTATCCTGTGACCTGGCGGACGAATTCCGTCGCTGCAGCGAAGACGGCCTCCCGCTCTGCATCGCGTGTGATCACGTGACCCGAATTTTCAAACCACATGAGCTTCACTTCGCTTGATTTAAGATCATCATGGATCGCTTGGGCATGTTCGGCGTTCACAGTTGCATCACCTCTTGAATACATGAGCAATACGGGAGCGGTGATCTGGGGCAATCCAAGACGCATCTTAGCTAATAAGCTATCGACTTCGACGGCACCTCGGAGGGGATATCCTTCGTAGTCTACGTGATCCTTTGCCGCTTCTGGGTCGCGCCAATCGGAAGGACCTTTCGCTGCGAAGCGCCAAATCAGGCTTAAGAGAGGGATAACCGGGCGCAGTGGTTTCATGAGTGGATGCGGCGTCAAATAAGGTGTGCTCATGGCGACCAAACCATCGATAGGATAGTGGGCGCCGAGGTAGAGCGCTAGAGCACCACCCAATGACAAACCCATGATGACCACCTTCGTACACGCCCCTCGGATCAGGTAATACCCATCGAGTGTGGAGGCGACCCAATCTACCCAACGTGCACGAACCATATCCTTGAGGACCGTAGAGTGTCCGAAAAGGCGAGGTCCAAGTACAGTGTACCCTTGGCCAGCCAGATGCTCACCCAAGCCAAGCATCTCCTTTGGTGCCCCAGTGAAGCCATGAATTAACAGACAGCCTGTTTCTCCGCCCGGAAAGAAGAAGGGCTCTCCGCCTTCGAGAAATAGGCTCACGCGATCACCTCAAGCTGGCGGCTATATGTGCTCAGGCTCTCGCCACCGGATTCGGTGACGATCACGTTGTCCTCCACCCTCACGCCGCCACGATCAGGAAGGTAGATACCAGGCTCGACGGTGAATGTCATGCCTGGAGTCAGGATTTGCAGGTTACCCTCACGGATGTTGGGATGCTCATGAGCTTCAAGCCCAATACCATGTCCGGTGCGGTGAATGAAGAATTGGCCATAACCAGAGTCATCGATTACCGATCTGGACGCTCGATCAATCTCTTGGCAGGAGGCACCGGGTCGAATAGCCTCCCGCCCTGCAGCGTTCGATCTTTGAACGACGGTGTGAATCTTCTCAAGCTCGGTATTGATTTCACCGAGGGCGAAGGTACGGGTGATGTCGGAGATGTAGCCATCGACGGTCGCCCCCCAATCGATGATCAGCAGATCCCCGTTCTGTAACCTGCGATCAGTGGGTGTGGCGTGTGGTAAAGCGCTGTTGGGACCGGAGGCGACAATCGGCTTGAAGGGCATTGCGGGCTCAGACCCAGCACGTAGGAGTTGTATGGTCAGTTCAGATGCCAACTCCCTCTCAGACATCCCCAGACGGATGAGAGGGATGGTGGCCCTTAATGCCTCCTCTGCGACCAAGACCGCCCGCCGAATGGAATCCCTTTCGTTTTCATCCTTTATGATGCGTAAGCTTGAGAGGGTCGCTTCACATGAGGTAAAACTGGCCTGTGGTGCGACGGATTCTAGAAGTCGTAATTCAAACACGCGCGAGCGCAATGGTTCAACGCCAATGCGACGCTTATCGAGGTCGTGTCGTGTGGACGCCTCTTGGAATGCCTGACTTCGGGAGGCATCGTCCTCACCGTACGAAATCAGCTCAAGGTCAAGGTCAGACCTCTCAGCTTTAGACCGTTCAAGGTCCGGCAAAATGAGCGTTGGCTTATCGTTTAAGGACAGGATCAAGACGACGGGTCTTTCCATCAAGTGAAAAGATAAACCAGTGATGTAATAAAGGCTGGGTCCGGGATTGAGTGCAATGGCATCTAATTTCTCGGTTTTCATCGTTTGGATCAACCGGGTGAGGCGCTCTTGATGCATGTGTTCCTCCTTCAGTGTGAGGATTATAGTGCTGCTAAAGGTGGATAGCAAAGTGAGGCGTGAAGCGTGAAACGTGAGGCGTGAGGCGTGAAACGTGAGGCGTGAAACGTGAAGCGTGAAACGTGAAACGTAAGCGTGAAACGTGAAGCGTGAAACGTGAAGCGTGAGGCGTGAAG
>Ga0111172_1009_pt1 | contig 137232 bp, 113 predicted proteins | sample DeeMarSWOR324_28_FD_80233 | JGI IMG/M metagenome (GOLD analysis project Ga0111172, IMG submission 80233) | Anaerolineae bacterium SM23_ 63 | reverse complement strand
AACATATGAGGATTTGAGGATTGAATTCGTTTCTCATGTCATATAGCGGAGCCCACCAGCTGGTGATTTAATGATTCTGGTCTTTCAAGGATGATGTAGGGGCGGGGTTACCCCGCCCCTACGGTGACATGATCTGAGAGTATGATGTAAGGGCGACTGGCTGGTCGCCCCTACATAAAAATGTCGACCTGAGGTCGCCAAAGGAGATTGGATCAGGATGGACCATCCCCATTATGTCCTTCCGAGGAGCATCGCGACGAGGAATCCCTATGATGTATCTTATTTCACCGCTCCATCGAAGGGATTCCTCGCTCGTGTTACTCGCCCGGAATGACATTTTTAGGGGGAGGGGCAGGGTAACCCCGCCTCTACGAAGGGCACAATCTGACGGCATGATTTTAGGATGACCGTTCGACAAGCCTTCGGCAACCTCAGGACATGGCTCACTGTAAAGCTGACTATATGTCCTTATATGAACGAGAGGAATTATGATGATTCGCCCCTCATCGTTCCTAACTTTCGTCTACCCGGTAAAAAAACCGCTCTCCAAATTGAGAAGGAATCCGAAGAAAGCACACGATCCACGACCTCTTCTGGCTTTAGGTCATCCGTATTGACATAAATATGACAATGTTGCCGGGCGTGTTGTAAACGGTGAATTTGCTTTGCGTACTCCTTTGGAAGCCAGTTAAAATATTTGCGTTGAGAACAAGTCTCATAAGAAGCGTCTAGGTAGATCAGAATGTCAGGTTTTGAGAGGTGCTGCCACATCGCGGGCGAGAAGGAGTGTTCCTGAGCGATTTGACGGGCTGGGAGATCACGAGAACGAAGCTCTTGAGCTAACGTAGATTTTCCGGCCCCACAGGGTCCAACGATAGCGATCTGTGGTCTTTCCCTCATGGAGGCATACTCCAATTCATTAGAGAGGCACCCTGACAATTAGTTGTCTAACATCGTCACCCTGACGAGGTACAATAGCGACCACGAGTACACTAATATCATCTGATGGGCGACCTTGATCGAGCTTCACAGCGTCATGGATTAACTTATCAGCCCATCGAACTGGATCTGGTGGTCCATCAGCCATCATCTCCTTGATGTGCTGCACGATATCCATCCGCTGTCCGCTTCGATCCCCCGCATGAAGCAATCCATCCGTGAACACAATAGCGACCAGGTTACGTGTAAGGGGAATTTCATTGATCGAGGGGCGAATCTCTCTTCTGATACCTACTACATCAACCGGTTCGTCAAGGAGAGTTATGTTACTATCCTGTATAAGGATGACGGGTGCTGGATTATTGCGTACAATAACCAATGAATTAGTTTGTAGATCGATGGAGAGGATATTAAGGGTCGCCATAACTTTTCCAGCGCGATGGGTGTACAAATAATCAGAGGCCGCTCGGGCGGCAGCACCGTCACGTACACCATCTGCGAGGAGGCTGATCGCCTTACGAGCAACGACATTAGAGATCGCTTTTGCTGATTTACCAGACCGTTGCCCGTCTACCAAAACGAAGGAAAGACCACCAGCGGGACGTTCAACCATTTCCATGGTGTCACCACTCTCGGAAGATGCATACTTACTGATCTTTGAGACGGCAATATGGGCTTCCATAACGTGAATTCTACAATGTCTATATATCGCTGTCCAATTGTGGATGTTTTGAAAATAACACATGCGTGAGAGAGAGCGATATTTGTGGTTTGATAGCATTTATTACACAGGACAAATACAGCTTTTCTTCCACAGGCTACTGCTTTTTGTAGAGGATTCAATTGTAAGCTAATGGCAAGGTCATATGCACAAATTATCGGATAGAGTTAGAAGGGACCCATCCAAACGAGCCTAGCTTGATCTCAATATATTCTCCTAGGAGGCCTATCTCAGGGGCATGTCAAAGGGTATCGTATATCTACCTTCAGCAATCGAGGAATCGATCGAGGCTGTTGCTGATCACATTGGTGAGAAACACGTTTCTGTAATTGCTGAAACGCCGGCTCACCTTCCTGTTATTGAGGGTCGTTCTGAACCCTTGATCAAGGTTATCACGAGCCTCATTGCTCATGTCGTGCGAATGACGAAAAACGACCAGGTTCGCGTGCAAGCGGGACTTCTGTCTGGCAGTGATATCTCATTTGTGGAGAAGCATGTCGATCTGATTTCATCTGCATTGGAAGCAAGAGGGATGTGGGCGGTTGTTTCCGTGTCCGATGTCCCCACTGAGGCCTCACTACCAATGATTGAAATCAAGGGTGAGGTTACTGAAGATATCATCATCGACGAGGCTGGAACCAAGCTGCTCTCGCTGACATCCTGCGGTGAAATCGTCAAGGAGTTAGGTGGGTATTTGTGGGGAGAACAACAGGAGGATGTGGGCTCCCGTTTCCACATAGCGTTGCCACTAGAGGCAGCGGGCACAACCAGTACAGATGTATCACACCTCCGCCGTGCGGTTGATACCCGCCTGCATGATGGACCTCAATTGTCGAGGACCATACTGATATTGGTTGAAAAAGCTGAATTGAGGGATTTGTTAACGAATGAACTTACTGACGCTGGATACCGAGTCGTCGCTACTTCGAATGGGGGGGAGGTATTACCCCTTGCTAAAGAGGAGCAGCCGGATTTAATCCTACTAGATTTGTTGGCCAGACATCCGTTGGCCCTAGACGTGGCAATGGTCCTCAAACGGGACTCACACACTTTAGGGATCCCTGTTCTTTTCCTCACCTCTGTAGATGACCCGCAGGTAGGAGTACGGATGGGGACGATCGACTTCTTGGTGCGAACTGTTGGTACAGGTGCATTATTAAACACGATCAGTGCGGTATTACGATCAGGTTTAAGCCCTACGTCAAGAGTGATGATTATTGAACCTGATGATGCCCTGCGCGAGAACATGGTTATGATGATTCAAGCCCACGGTTATCGCGTTATTGTGGCGACGGCTCCGGAAGAGGGTTTAGCTCTTGCTGAAAGGGTTGAGCCTGAACTTATATTGGTAAACTCGAGACTAGCTCAAGAGCGTGATTACTGGTTATTGCGTGGATTGCGAAGGATTTCTGAAGAGAGCGATATTTTCATGCTGGCAGACGCGTTCAGTGATGAAGAAGTTCGAACAGCTATTAGCCGCGGTGCATCAGGGTATAGCGAGACAGGGAAATTACCCGACTTGCTAAATCGAGTTCGTGGAAAGGGTGAAGGAGAGAACGCTGCAGGGGGATTCTAACGCCTCTCATTATTAGATCGATAACTTTATTGATCCAATAATCATTCTGCACTGAAAAAAACCAAGAATGAGCAAGAAATCAGAACAAGATCTCACGGGCATGAGATGTTATTTGTGATTCGTTTTGGAATTCAAACGACAATCACAGTGGTGCCATGGCCTGCCTTGAGGATGACATCGGCTTCGATTATCGGTTTTGTCCAACGGAATAGCCACTTGGCTTCTTCCGTATGCATATTTACGCATCCGTGGCTTTTCGGACGACCGAAATCTGTGTGCCAATACGTCCCGTGAAAGGCAACGCCAGTTTCGTGGAAGAAGGATACCCAAGGAACCCCGGGTAGTTCGTATGCTTCAAGGCTATCTGTGAGCCTGCAATCTCCCATGTGCCGGAGAGGGGTTTTCTTGGTTATATAGAAACGACCGGTAGGTGTGGCTGTAGGGATGCCGTTTCCCCGAGGGCGGTAATCAGGAACTCCACTGGAGATCCTTGTACGCAGGACCAATCGATCGTTCTCAAATGCCAACAGCTCCTGTTGAGCGAGTGAAACCAGTATCCGTTTGGCATTAAGAGGAACGTCTGGCGAGATAGGGTCTAGTTCCTCGGGTTCTACCCTCCTTAAATGTTCTGCCCGAACGTAATAATTCACTTTCAAAATATCATCGAGTAAACGGTACCACAGCCTGCCATCACTTCCTTGTTCCACCGCCTCGACCCATGCAACGGATTGGTAATAGAGGCGGTAAAGGGGACCCGAGGTTTGATCGGGCTTGCGGTAGGAACGTGTGAAGGGGACAGAAACCTCAAAAAGTGCGCCCCCTTCAGGGATTTCCAATCGAGGCGTTTGAGGTTTCCAGCAAACCCTTTGGATGTATCCTGAATGAATAAAACCATCCGGCACACGATACCACAGAGGGTTGTAAGGAGGTCCATCATCGGGTGTTTCGCGCCCGAGTAATGTAATGATTGCATCTCGTTCCAACCTGTTCAATCGTTTGGCGTTATAGGATGGCTCAGCATATAGATAAATCCACGAAACCGTTACCCTGCCAAGGCCAAGCAGATCTCTCTCTTCAGCAGGCTCTGGAGGCAGTATCGCTAAGCTGCATGCAGAAAGCGCTGAGAATCTAAGAAAATCTCGTCGTGTAAGTCCTTGAAGCATGGATCAATTCTACCTGTCGATTTCTTGAATATCAATCCGTACCATAGGGTAGGAAATTTTTTCAGAAGGAGCCAGGCGTCAGGATGGTTGAGCCCGCAATTTGATGGATTCGAATCATGCCTTGCGTAGGGGCGGTTCGCGAACCGCCCTACGCCAATGGGTTAGCCGATGTTAATTGAACCCTTGAATGATCCTACAGTAGAAAGCCTTATTCATCTCTTCAAGCGATGGTGAGAAGTAGGATTTGTATAGGGGCAATTCACCGTTCGTGCCGCGAGAACCGGCCAGGGTACGAGATGGCATGAATTGCCCCTACAATAAGCTATAGGCGGTAGGGTGTCAATTGAATCTTTGAGAATCCTATAGTTGACGATTAGGATCATTGTTTTAATCAGTCGTGTTGGGTGGAATCTGTAAAGAACAGGGGGGAGCGCTCTTTAGAGCCTGCATGGTATAATGCGCGCTATAGAAAGGATAAACCGACGCCCTGCATAACCAGGGCGTCCCTGTTGTGACCGAGATTGATGAACACAATGAAGACGGCTTGATCGTGATACGTTCTTTTGTGGCAATTGAGATTCCAAATACGATACGCTTGGAATTACTTGAGTACATTGCGTATCTAAAACAGGAGGTCCCTACAGGTACGGTCCGGTGGGTCCGACCAGATGGGATACACCTCACACTGAAATTCCTCGGTGATGTGCCCATTGATACAATCGATCAGATCTCAGCAACTTTGAAACGAATTTGCATTGAGCACGAACCTTTCAAAGCCATGGTCAGCGAGTTTGGTTGTTTTCCAAACTTTCGCCGCCCCCGTGTCTTATGGATAGGCGTGCAGGATCTCTCGGCTCGACTTAGCAATCTGTACGGGGAGATTGAAGACGGGTTATCCAAGCTTGGATTTGAGAGGGAAGCCAGACGTTTTCATCCCCATCTAACCATTGGTCGAGTGAAGCGAATTCGAGACCATGTGGAATCTCAACGCCTCACCACAGCCTTGGAGGATGTGAAAATTGGTGATATTGGGCAGCTTGATGTGAACGATGTAAGTCTTATGAAAAGCGATCTCAAACCTACTGGCGCAGTCTATTCGAGATTATTCGCCGCCCGGTTGGGAGGTAGTGGATGAGTGCATCCGTGGTAAGCGTTGTGGGATCTGCTGCCTGTACACCTGCTCAAGCTGAAACCGCAGAAGAGGTAGGACGATTACTGGCAGAACGTGGGGCGATATTGGTTTGTGGTGGTAGAGGAGGGGTGATGGAGGCTGCCTGTCGGGGAGCCCAAAAAGCTGGAGGGTTGACAGTTGGGATCTTGCCAGGAATCGATCGTCAGGAAGGTAATCCATATCTCACGCTTGCACTTCCCACAGGTCTGGGGAATGCGCGCAATACACTCGTAGCAATCGCCGGGGAAGCGGTCATCGCCATTGGTGGAGGTTATGGTACTTTGTCCGAAATCGGAATCGCTCTCAAACAAGGTCGGAGAGTGATCGGTCTAGATACTTGGGTGGCAGAAAGATCAGATGCTGAGCAGGCTGCTATCGAAATCGCCCAAAATCCTGAGCAGGCGGTGGTTTTAGCTTTATCAGATCCTCTCAAAGATGGTTAAAGAAGGTCGGTATGATAGATGATGCACTCGCGTTATCACATTTAATTGTGGACACACTCGAGGAAAAAAAGGGCGAGGATATTTTACTGCTCGATCTCGTCGGGATTTGCTCTTTTACCGATTATTTTGTCATTTGTACTGGAAAAAGCGAACGAACACTGAAGAGCCTCGCTGAGGAAACTTCGCTTCGTCTAAAGTCACAGCATTCCATTATGACACGCAGTGTAGAGGGGGATGCTTCAAGTGGTTGGGTTTTGCTTGATTATGGGGATGTCATCCTGCATTTGTTTTCGCCCGCATTACGAGATTACTATCGTTTGGAAGATTTGTGGCGCGATGGTCAAGTCTTGGTCCACTTGCAATGAGCGCACTGAAATAACGACCCTCACGCAGTAGAGCGGGGTATTAGGGATCTATTCGTACGCCCCTCGAACTTGATTCCACCATTGAGCCAATCCTGTCGTAGCTACCTCATGAAAAACTTGATTCGCGTGAGGTGTTAGAGGCGTTTTCTCAGGGTTGATCTCTACCAACTTCGCACCTACAGAATGAGCAATCATGGGGATGGTTGCTGCTGGATGGATGATGGCAGAGGTCCCAATCACCAACATCAATCGAGCTGCCGAGGCCGCTTCCACCGAAATTTCGAGGGCACTCTTGCTGATGGGTTCCCCAAACCAAATAACGTCTGGTCTTGCGAGGGTTCCACAATCTTGGCAGTGCGGTAAAAACTCTGGAGGATGGACGTTATAGTCTTCCCACACAGCATGACAGCGAGTGCAGCGCATTCGCCATAACGAACCATGCAGTTCGATGACCTTTTGGCTTCCTGCTATGCTATGGAGACCGTCCACATTTTGCGTGATGAGTGTGAAGCTCTTTATTTTTTGTTCGATTTCGACAAGGATATGATGTGCGGCGTTCGGCGCGCAGGTAGAGACGATCGCTCGGCGCCAGTTATAAAAACGCCATACTAAAGTTGGGTCCTTTCTAAACGCTTGCGGGGTTGCAAGATCTTCTGCGCGATGATCTTCCCAAATACCTCCTTCGCCTCGAAAGGTGGGGATACCGCTCTCGGCTGAAACGCCAGCTCCGGTGAGAACAACGAGGGGTTCAAACTGAGAAGGGTGCATCTAAGAATTCGAGATCAATGTCAAATCGTACCTCAATCCTCGAAGATCCAGCGATCCATGTCGCGTGTCCATTGAACGAGTTCGTGTGATTTGAACCACAACTCGATCTCCTCGATCGCGGTTGGAATCGAATCGGAAGCATGCGTGAGATTTCGTCCAACATCGAGACTAAAGTCATGTCGGACGGATCCTGGATCTGCGTCGATAGGTCGTGTCGCACCCATAGTTTGCCGCACTGCTGCGACAGCATTTGGTCCCTCCCATACCATCGCCATCACAGGACTAGAGGTAATGTAGTCGATAAGGCCATCATAGAACGGCTTCCCTTTATGTACGGCGTAATGCAGCTCGGCCATACTTCTCGAGATCTGTTGGAATTTTGCTGCCACGAGCCGCAGACCACGTCGTTCAAGCCGACTGATGACCTCGCCAATCAGACCCCGTTGCACTCCATCAGGTTTGACCAGGACTAATGTTTTCTCCAACGCTGCCTCCACAAATGGTGAACTCGGGGATTAACCCCGAGTTCGGGCTTCGTTCAACGTGGGCGGTAAAGTTTTATGCGACTTCCATCCCACGCTTATAAGCATTGATAGCCTCTGTTAATTGGTCGTTTTCCATATAAGCATCACCTAGGACTTGCCATAGATCGGGTTCGTTCGGATCGCGTTCAAGGGCTGTCCGTAAGTCTTCGATCACTCTCTCCAACTCCACTTTCTTCTTGATCAGTGTTCGATAACCTGTTACTGCTTGGCTGATGTCATCGGAGGCCAAAGCCTGCCTGGCATTGTCCAAGATTTGTGCCGGTTCTGTAACTTTCTCCTTAGGTGGGCTCGGTACAGGTTCCTCCACTGTGGGTGTAGGTTCAGGAGTTGGCGCTGGTTCAGGCTCTATCGCAACTACTGGTTCCGCTGGTGTAGGTTCAACAGGTACCGGCTCCGGCGGAGTTGGTTCAACAGGTGCGGTCTCCGGTGGGGTTGGTTCTACGGCCGTAGGTTCCACAGGGGTCGGTTCAACAGCCGTGGGCGCTGCCGGTTCAGTAATTTCTAAAGGTTCAATCGGTACAACCTCGACCGGTGGTGGTTCCTTAGTCGGTATAGGTGTGAGCGGTACTGCCGCTCTCGCCTCGACCACTGGTTCAATTGGAACAGGTTCGAAAGGAGGTTCTGGCTCAATCTCGGCTATGGGTTCCGAAGGCACGGGCTCAAAAGTTAGCGTAACCTCGGGCTCCACCTCCGCCCCTTGATCTACAGGGGGTTCGACTTCGATCTCCGGCTCGATAGCCAACGGCTCAGCAGGGGGTCCTACACTGATAGGTTCAACTAGGTTCAACGGGGATCTCTTCTACCGTAGGGGGGACGGCGGGTGGAATTTCGGGTTCTGGTTCGAAGGCAACCGGCTCCGGAGGAGGAGGGATTTCAGCTTCAATTTCAATCTCAGGCTCAAGATCTATCGGTTCCGCAGCTGGTGGGGCTTCGGGTGGGGGTTCAAAAGTAACCGGTTCCGGAGGTGCGACAGGCTCGACCTCGGCTACCGGTTCCCGCAGGTTCAGCGGGTTCAACGACCTCTTCCTCGGCTAGCCAGTCTGGGATCTCGGCCTCAAGCTCGGGTGTAATCTTCGGGATCGGCTGGGTTGCCAATTGATCGAGCCACTCAGGAGCATCAGGTTCTACAACTTCCACTTCACCTGTTTCAATTGGGGCTGGAGGGGTAATGTCGATGTCGAGTCCACGTTCGCTGGCAAGACGTTCGAGCCATTCCAGGCTCTCTTCAGGTTCTTCCGGAATGTCAATGTCTTCAACCACGGCCTCTTCTAGTGGTTTTTCAATTTCGGAGGGTAGTTCACTCAATCTCTCCTCCGGGGTTGTGATCAATTCTTCTTCTTCTACACCTTGTCGAGCAGCGAGCCCTTCTAACCAACCAAGCACTTCGTCATCATCCAGTTCCTCACCAGAAACCACTTCGGCGGGATGCTCGGTTTCAGTTGGAAGCACTCTTTCTGCTTCCGGTTCCATCAGGGGTTCTGCCACCTCAGGAATATCCACCCTGGCCTCGATCACTTCAGGTTCTTCGGGGGTTGGTTCCTCTACTGTTGGTTCGAGCTCTTCTTCTGCTGCATCGGTAAATTCCTGCATCCATTCCGGAGCCTCTCCAGCAGGTTCCTCTGCAATTTCGGGTTCAGCGATCCCGGATAGCCAACCTGGTGCCTCCTGTGCTGCCGCTATTTCTTCGGTAAGATCCATTTCCGCCTCGGGTTCCGCAATACCTTTCAGCCATTCCGGAGCTTCGGGGGTTGGAATCGGGAGGTCTTCGGAAGGGATTTCAGCCTCAGGCTCTGCAATGCCCTCGAGCCATGCAGGTCCTTCTTCAATAGGCGTTGATGCGACAGAAGGTTCAAGACCTGGCTCGGATATGGATTTCAACCAATCCGGAACATCGTCTTCTGACACCGCAGGAGTAGGTTTAAGTTCCGCGGGCGCCTCCTCGGGTGCGGGAGGTAGTTCCTGTTCAGCAGCGACCTCAGCCACCCCAGCGAGCCACGATGGGGCTTCTTCCTCATCGACAGGTTCGATAACTTCTGGAACAGCGGCTTCTGGTTCGGGAATCTCTTCGGCAGCGATCCCGGCGAGCCACGATGGGGCTTCTTCCTCATCGACAGGTTCGATAACTTCTGGAACAGCCACTTCTGGTTCGGGAATCTCTTCGGTAGCGACCTCAGCTATCTCATCCAGCCAGGACGGAACTTCTTCAGCTTCTGCAGGTTCAAAATCCTCTGGGGCAGCAGCTGCTGGTTCCTCTTCAGTTGGTATCTCAGCGAGCCAAGATGGTGCTTCGTCCACGGCAATAGGTTCGACTGGTTCAAGCGCCACATCTTCTACGGCTTCTTCTTCCACTTGATCAGCTGTTTCCGAGATCTTCGCCAGCCAAGGTAGTGCGGCTTCTTCGTCGGCAACTTCCTCGCCCTCTAGTTCGGGCTCTGCAAGCCATGAAGGAATTTCCTCTTCCACTTCTTCCGTTTTTTCACTGACGGGTTCACTAGGGCGTGCCTCTTCAAGATCCTCGGGGATCTCATCTGACAGCGCGCCCATATCGGGGATTTCTCGATCACCAAGCCAGGTGACGATGGTCGTCGTCGCGCCTGGTGTCTCACTTTCGAGCCATGTAGGCAGCCCACCAGTACCTTTCTCATCAACCAACTCTGCTTCTTCAGGTACAGCTTCATCGACCACCATGTCGTCTATGATCTCTGCAACCGTCCCCTCAACAGGAATTTCAGGTACTACTGAAGGGAGTTCTTCTATCTCCGGTTGTATCTCTGCTATATCTTCGTCGATCTCGCTCAACCAATCTGGAATATCTTCGTCTTCTCTCGCCTCAAATTCACCTTCCACGATACCAGCAGGCTCGGGGGTGGTTGGTTCTGATTCTGGTGGGGCGATATCCTGTAACCAACCAGGGATGTCGGCTGGCGCGAGTTCACCTTCTTCTTCTGGTTCTCCCTCAGGTAACGGTTCACCTTTTTCAAGTGCTGACAACTCTTCCTCCGTAAATGAAATGGGAGCCTCAACGGCTTCGCCAGTCAGTTCTTGCCAACCAGCTTCTCGCATCCAATCGGGGATCTCAGCTTCTGCCGTCGGCTCTGGGCTAGGTGTCGGTTCTATGCTCGGCTCAAAGGATTCTGCTAGCTCTTCTGCTTCGACTGGTTCTATGGGCTTCTCGAGATCTTTGAGCCAAGAAGGTTTTTCCTCATCCTCAGGTACAATCGCTTCTTCTGGTTCTTCTTCACCTAAATCCACACCTAATGAAGCAGCCCACTCGGGTTGTGCTGGTTCGACTGCTGGCATGGGCTTTCCGGGTTGCCATTCCAATTTCTGAAGACGAACCATGCTCTCGTCCACAGTTTGTGGATCAATATTTGCTGTTTCAACGAAAGCAGCGTAAGGATCCAATGCTGCCAATCTTCGATGGTATAGCTTCGCATCATCCATCTTATTGTCATTCTGGAGGATGGCGGTTAAAATCCGATTGGCTTCTCGACAGTGTGGAAGTTTGGTAAGGATGCGGTTGCATACATCTGCCGCTTCGACATCTTGGTTGGATCGCCAGTACATGGTTGCCAGTAGAGCTTCGAGATCTGGTCGATCTGAATCATCCTTCAGCGCTGAGGTTAATTCAGCAATTGCCTGAGGGTAGAGTTCGCCATGCGCATACATTCGGGCCAAGGCACCGCGCGTCATACGTACTTTATGCGGTTCGAGCCCATCACGACGCCCAATGAGCCTACGTAATTCTTGTTGAATAGCAGGATTGGCAGGATTGGTCTCGAAGGCACGCTCAATGTGCCATATAGCTGCATCAAGATTTCCCTCGTCCTCACGAACGATAGCCATCCCAATATGTGATACGAAGTCATCGGGTACAGCTGAGAGAACGCGTTGGAAGATATCTGCTGCGTCTCCAAAGCGTTTAGCTTCAAGGTAAGCCTTTCCTAAGACCCGATATGTATCGACGTGTTTGGGATAGGTGTCAAGGATATGACGACAGTGGGCAATCGCCCTATCGAGTTGTTCTTGTTCGACGAGATGATCGATCTCTTTAACGTAGGCGCGCAAACTTATCTCTGCCATAATGGCACCTCGCAAGTAGTATGCCTTAGATAAAACTTTTGCGCAAGCGGGACTAGGGTAGTAGATTTTTTTAACATTCGATCAGCGTAATATCGAGATATTTGAGTCACAAAGGTTTGATGCCATGAAGGATTTGAAGGGTCTCAACAATATGATCAATGCTTTCTTCGGGAAAAGGAGCTGATCCCAAACGGTCTACAGGAAGAGATTCTTTCGCCAGAGAATAGAGAATGGCAAGAACATTGTCCCATAAATCATCTGGATCGTATCCTCCCTCGAGGAAGTAAACGATCTTGCCTTCGCATAATTCCTCAGCCATAAGGAACAAAGAAGTGCCAAGTTGATTGTATCCTGTGGTTGATAATTGCAGGCTGGCAAGCGGATCATTCCAGTGAGCGTCGAATCCTGCAGAGATTAGAAGAATATCTGGTTGAAAACGTTTAGCGATGGGTTCAATCAATTGATCGGTGATAGCGTTAAAAGCTTGATCTCCAGCGCGAGCAGGGAGAGGGATGTTGACAACCGAACCACTTCCTTCACCAGAGCCAGTTTCGTGTATCGAACCTGTTCCAGGATAGATACCATATTGATGTGTTGAAATGTATAAGATGCTTGGATCCTTCTCGAAAAGATCTTGGGTGCCATTGCCATGGTGGACATCAAAATCAAAGATCATCACCCGTTTGTATCCGAGCGACTGGACATAACGGGCAGCAATAGCGATATTGTTGAGTAAGCAGAAACCCGATGGACGCGTAGCTGAGGTGTGGTGTCCTGGGGGTCTTATGAGCGCGAAACCACTTCTGGCTTGACCTTCGATGACTGCTTGGACGACCTCAATTGCCCCTCCTGCAGCTTCAAGTGCAGCCTGGTATGAAGCTGTGGTGACATAAGTGTCTCCATGATCGAGAAATCCCGGCCCTTGAGAAGCAGCTTGCTCCAATGCTGAAACGTAGGATTGTGGGTGGATTGCAGTGACAACTGGCATTGGAGCTACCTGAGGTTCTATTCGAAGAAGTTTTTCAGAAAGGGGGGAGTCCGCAAGTCGACTGAAATGTTGAAAGCGACGCGGATTCTCCGGGTGACCAGCAAGATTATGTTCCGGTGAGGACACGACGGTGTAAGCGATGAGGTTTTTCATTCTAATCGTCTACCTTTCAAATCCCTTCTATTACAGCGGGTTATCAAAGAACTTTTATTAATCCTTCAGTAATGAGATGTTGAGAATGAAACCGGATCAAGAACATAAGCATTGAAGCTTCCCTCACAGTTGCTCACAACGAACGTCCCACAACTCAAGACCTGAATCATCCTGCCAATAACGCTCAACGCTGCATCCATCGGGCGTTTGAATCTCATCCAAGCGACCTGGTGAGGCAACAGCTTGTGAGAATGCATGCGTCGCGGTATACGATCGGCGAAGGATCCACCAGCACGAACCATGACACTGCGAGGAACTTGTATATTCTAGATGTGCATATTGATCCGTGAGGTAGTACTCCAGTGCAGTCATAGCTTCGGTGTCCGTAAGCCACACAGGTTGTTGGGACACGCCTATATCTATCAATCTTTCTGCGAGAATGCGCCAATTCTCTTTCGCATACGTCTGACTCTCATGAACTTGAAACCCTGCGATGAATCCAATGATTAAAGGTATCAGGAGAACGAGCTTTGTGGGTGTATTGTGTGAGAAGCCTTGTAGACTAACTTGGAGTTTATACCAAACTTGTCTACCTCCAATTCCAATAAGCACAATGATGAAGGGGAGGAGCACTGAGAAGTAGCGATCCATGTATACCGGACGACGTTGAGATACAAACCAGATGCCCGCAAGGGGTAGGATCACTCCCACAAGAAAGAAATTTACTGCTAGCGGTCTGGATTCCTTCGTGAAAAAGGAAGAACTGGTGAGACAGACTACGATTATCCCAAAGATACAGGTTGCGACAGAGGCCTCGCCACCAAACCCGGACATAAGATTCCAAAGCGTAATCAAAGGTTCTTGAATTCTCGGTTGTGTAATCCAGGCAATCCCAAGTGACGGATTGGGTAGCTGAAAGAACCAGACCAGCCATGTTGCGACGGGCATCGATGCCGTGATAAATATTAGAGCCCACCTTCTGAATATCTGCGGATCACGGCGGAATTCCGTGAGAGCTTTCAGGACAAGTACAAACCCAACAAGCCACACAAAATAGTGGGTGAGCATTCCAAGACATAGCGAGATAAATCCATACAACCCAATCCGAAAAGATTTGCGTTTCTGAAGCACCAGGTAAGCATACACTACGCAGGTCGAGAAAAAAATTGCCATAGAGTAAGGTCTGGCTTCCCGTGCGTACCAGATCGTCATCGGGTGGAATGCCCAGAACCATCCGGCAGCGATCAATCCCTGCCTACCACCAACTATATGTCCGATCTGCATAACCACAAGGATGGATCCGAGGTCCGTCACCACGGACAATATCCGCAATCCGAATTCACTATCTCCGACGAAACTAGTGATTATTTTTTCTGCTGTGAAGTAGAGCGGAGGGTGAACACCGATCTCTCGTAAAGCTTGGAAGAAATCGTTCCACGGAAGTCGTGTAAACCACCAAGTATGTGTCTCATCAAGCCATAAACTTGGAGTGCTCAACTGGTACAGCCGAAGGAAGATCGCCAGGAAGAAGATGATCGAGGGTGTGATCCAGTGAGATGAGAACCTTGAAAACATTCCTCGATTGGTCTCTTGAGATTTTGCATCAATTTGGGTAGCGATTCTGTTACGATTCATGGGGTCAGCATTCTAGCAAACTGCCAAATGATCAAGAATTTCCCAATTCCTTTGTACTTCATCCTGTGCTTGATGATCCAGAGAGGGCGTGATATTAATCGCATCTATAAACGATATATACTTTCTTAATAGGGGGACCCATCCCCCTATCAAGAAATCATTCGCCTTCCCCCGGCTTGAGTAATTGATAGACGATCATCTCATCGAACACCACAATACGGTTCAGTTCTGCGGTTTGATTTAGTGCTGCTTCAAGCTGAGAGTCTTCAGGAAGAGCTTCTCGGTTGAGCAGAAGATATTTGACATCCCAACTCTGGAGGAGTTCGAGGCATGCGCTATCTGGACAGTTTGACAACTCAGGAAATTCCTGACGGTACCAATAGGGAAAGTATGTTCCATAGGCAAAAGCTATTCGTTTGCCGTGGTAACGGGTATATAGCATCTGCGGGGCACTCAGAGCACTCGTAAGTGGAAGCTCCATGATGGTGAACTGATCCGGCTGTCTTGCAAGCCATTCGTCCACAGGTCGAGATTGGACGGGTTGCAGAGGGATCCGTCCTGGCCATAGCTCGAATAACGCAAGTGATAAAACCACAGCACCAGCTATATGCTTTCGACGCTGCCGCAATTCTTTTACGAATGAGGGCGGGGCGAGTTCTTGTGTCACCCAGGCAGCATAACCCAAGCCGGCTAGCAGGGATAAACCCATGATCGCAAAGATCGTATATCGGTTCCATGCACGCATACCTTGGAGTGGTGGGAGAAGCCAACGTACGATTAATGCTGGCAAGGGGATCGTAACCCCATCAGTTTCAAGGAGTTGATAATTCTCTCCGGAGGGGAGTAACGCACCAAGCGAATTCATCAATCGATGAAACCCATCGGTAATGGACTTAGGCGTCGGCAAAACCACAGGATGCCTACCTAAATGCAATCTCGGTCCCAAACTAAGAATGGTGGCTGCAAATAATAGCCAGAAGATGGCCTGTCTAGCAGAGGAAGGACTCCGCCGCCAACCATAGGCTGCGAATAGGAGACCGATCCAACTTGCACTGAGGATAAATTCAAGCGCAATTTGTGGGTATTCATCGGAGACCGAGAGAAGATTCCCTCGCACCCATTCGCCCCATAATGGGTGAAGCCCGGAAGGTATGACGTAATCACTCACACTCGCTGACCAAAAATCGACCTCATCTAGTGCAATGGAAAGATCTACTTGACGGTTGAGTCTTATGTAGGGTATTGATAGGGGTCCGAGCGCGAGAATTGCTACGAGTACCAGGATCGCTATCGAGATCCAGTTCTGTCGGTCGCGTAGAGATTGATTGAGCGGTCTCATGCGTACAACTGCGTAGATTGGTCCGAGAAGGAGCAATCCTGCCGCGTAGTATATGGAAGCCCAAGCAGATAATACAAAGCCGATTCCAGCTACGGCAGTCCAGCGGAAGCGACGTTCCGAAAACCAGAGTTCCAATCCTAGGAAAAAGAGAGGGATCCCTTCGATGGACGCCAAGGGGATTATTCCGCCATAACGGACGACGTGATAAGGTGTGAGAGACAGCAGCACACCCGCAAGAAGACCAGCCCAATTGCTATTTGTCAATCGCCGCACGAGAGCGAAAGTAGCCCACCCTGTGATGATAAATGAAAGCATCGCGAAAAGGTTGTAGGTTGGGATCTCACCCCATAGCCATGTCAATGGAAGCCCAATTACAGTGTGAAGGGGCGACAGTTCAGCGTGAGCCAGTTGGAAACCTTGCGGATAGAAGATATGAGGTGCAGTGAGAGGGCTCTGATTGAGATCGAGAAGAGCGTGTTTAAACCACCACATCTTCCATAAGTACTCGTAATTATCAGCAATAAACCAGCCTGGCACTCGATCGTTGATGTGCAGAGCAAGCGGCCATGTTACGGTTAACGTCAGGATGACAAAGAAGGCGATCGCCAAACCATGGACACGGCCTGATTCACTGGAGAATAGTTTGTGCATCATCTAAGGCAGGTATTATATGTTGATTAGGAAAGGGATGCCCCAAACCCTTTTGATGATTGAGTCGGACCAGATGTTTTCTTCAAGGAGCGGATAGGTTTCATTACCCATTCCAACTGCACAAAATCCGGTAAACACAAAGCTTCTCGATCTCATCCTGGTATCGAGAAGCTTTGGGGATCCATCCAAAAGAAGAAAATCTTCAAAGGATTTCGTGTCAATAAGAAAACAAAGTGTTAGTCATCTGCTGCGTTGCTCCCAGCCTTTATCTCTGGCGCTGGTCGCTTACTTTGGATGATCGCCCGACCAAGTATGGCCAGGAGAATGGCAACGATTGTCCAGCCGACGATCCCTAACGGCTGATACTGGACGACAATCGGTGCGATGATCACAGAAATTAAATTAACCACTTTAATCATCGGATTCAAAGCTGGGCCTGCAGTATCTTTCATTGGGTCACCCACGGTATCGCCCACAACACCTGCGATGTGTCGTTCAGAACCTTTGCCGAGGTTTTTGCTGGGGTCCGAGGTTTCATCTTCGATGGCTTTTTTCGCATTGTCCCATGCGCCGCCGGCGTTGTTCATGAAAACTGCCAACAATTGCCCGGAGAGGATGATCCCCGCGAGAAAGCCTCCTAACGCTTCAACCTGGAGCACCAGTCCGACAAGGATTGGCGTAATTACGCCCAACAGGGCGAGGGAGACAAGCTCCTTCTGAGCTGCGGTAGTTGAAATCGCAACTGGCCGACTGTAATCGGGCTTTACTTTGCCTTCAAGTACTCCCAGGTCGAATTGACGACGAGCTTCCTCTACGATTAGCGCAGCTGCTCGACTGACTGCGTTGATCGTAAAGGATGAGAATAGCCAGGGCAGGGCGCCTCCGATCAGCATACCAACGAAAACCTGTGGCATGTCGATACGTATCCCTACCGCATGTATTTGCTCCGCGAGAGGAATACCGATATTCGCTTGTGCACGGCTCACATCAACAAGATAGGAACCGAAAAGCGAGACTGCGGCGATGACCGCTGAACCAATGGCAACACCTTTCGTGATGGCTTTTGTCGTGTTTCCGACAGCATCTAAGTCGGCCATGATTTGTTTCGCATTTCTCGTTTCCTCATCGTCCATGTCCTGCCAGGACATCTCACCGATGCCGTTGGCGTTATCGGCGATCGGACCGTAGGAATCCATCGCCACGTTATTGCCAGTGAGGGTCAACATACCAATCCCGGTCATCGCTACACCGTACAGAATGTAGGAGACCTGATCTGCGCCTTCGATGCCAGGGACGGTCCCAAAGATGACGATCGATGCGAAGATCGTGATGGCGATGACCACAATCGCCCATACACTCGATTCGTAACCCAGGGCGATACCAGAAAGGATGGTCGTCGCTGGTCCAGTGCTGGTCGCCTTCTTGATCTCTTGGACAGGCGGACTGTGTGAACTGGTGAAGTATTCGGTCATACGATCGATACAAATAGCCAAGCCAACTCCTACCGTCGTTGCTAGGAAGGGGCGCCACCATCCGCCAGGTACGGATGGCATGTAGAAGTAGGCTACCAGGCCGAAGAGGACGATCGAGATCGCAGCTGAGGTAAGGAAGCCACGAAAGATCGCTTTCATTGCATCCGCGCTCTCGCCTGGCTCACTCCGGACGGCGTAGGTGCCAACGATCGATGAAAGGACACCAATGCCTCGCACGAGAAGGGGATAGATAATCCAGTGCAGATGACCGCTAATACGCCATAGAGCTAACCCGAGGATTAACGCCGATACAATGGTGACCTCATAGGATTCAAAAATATCGGCCGCCATGCCTGCGCAATCTCCAACATTGTCACCTACTAGATCCGCCACAACTGCTGGATTGCGTGGATCATCCTCAGGGATGCCGGCTTCGATTTTTCCAACCAGGTCTGCACCGACATCGGCAGCTTTGGTAAAAATCCCTCCACCGACGCGCATGAATAGGGCGAGCAGCGTTCCGCCGAAACCAAAGCCGAGCAGAGCGTCCGGCGCGGCGATACCAAATAGGATGAAGATGATCGTACCGCCAAAAAGGCCAAGACCATCGGTGAGCATACCAGTGATGGTGCCAGCACGATAAGCGATGCGGAGAGCATCACCGAACGAATGTCGAGCAGCTGACGCAACCCGAACGTTTCCTTGTACCGCCATTCGCATCCCGATCTGACCTACGGTAAGACTAAATCCGGCTCCCATAATAAATGCTATCGCTCGTCCTAAACCAATGATCAACCGTACAGAGTTTTCATCCATGGTGCTAAATCGTTCCAAGGCTTCATGGGTCGGAGGGACGATGTAGACGGAGAAGAATAACGCCAGGGTGAGGAGAGCAATTAAAGGCAAGATCGACCTCAGTTGTTGATTGAGGTAAATATTCGCGCCGTCCCGAATGGCGCTCCAAACCTCCTGCATCTTTGTCGTCCCTTTGTCCTCTTGAAGGATCTGTGACCTTAGGAAAATGGCGTAGAACAAACCGAGGATTGCTACTCCAAGCACTCCCCAAATGGCATATTGTTCAAAGGTTGTCAAACCTTCCATGAAATACATTTGTATGCGCTCCTATTCGAAATTGTCAGTGAAGGAAACGAGCCGATTGTACAGACCGAACAATGTAGTGTCAAGCAAGATATCCGGCGACCCGCATTTTTCGAAAATGAATATTTAATGAAAATCACGGTTGCTTATTGACTCCGATGCCCTTTTTTATGTATAGTGTTACCTAGGTACTGCATTCGGATAATGGACTAGGAGCACATGCTGCCTGGTAATCAACGGCCGCAGTGCTTTTTATTCACGACCGTTTGAAATACGTTCGAGAATAAACAAGGTATGGGTTTTCATGTGGGTGTGGGCTTCGCCCACACCCACACATGTACTACTTTTTCTAGCCAGCGGTCGTATTTTTAATGCTCTCATTTATTCAAAGACACGCGTGAACCAGTTGATCTGGAAAGAGTAGATATACCGAAGGAAAATCGTCGATTTGTTTGTTAGTGTGAAGTTAATATTTGTGTTGTAAGGTACTGATTAAATCGAAGTACGTGACAAAATCTGAGAGGAAAAGTTTAGGCTTATCGACATGGGGGTTTGTTGATTTAGTTATGGCGAAAGTGAGAAAGGTGTCGGAAATTAGAAAAAAAACACAACAGGGCAAGAAAGAGCCCGATCTTGAAGCACGCATGGTGCAGGCTGTAACCGATGAAATTTTGGTAGCAGATGAGGATCATCCAGCAATCGACCAGTTGATTGAGCTCGGAAAAGAACGAGGGTACGTAACCATTGATGATATCCTGGTCCTTTTTCCTGAGGTCGAGCGGGATATTGATCAATTGGAGGATACTTACGCCGCTTTGCTAAGCGCAGGTATCCAAATTTTCGATGGTCCTCCAGACGGTGATCCTGACCAAGACTTAGATTTGGGGGATAAGGATGGGGCGGGTGACGATATTGAGGAGGAGAACCATCTCGCTGCCGTTGACACGGATGATACCGTTGGGCTTTATCTCAAGGAAGTGGGCCGCGTACCACTCCTCACAGCAGCTGAGGAGGTTATGCTTGCCAAGCGTATTGAGAGAGGTCGAGAAGCACGAGAAGAGTTGGCCAAAGATCGGGTATCCAACAAACGTCGCTTAGAGTTACAGTTGCTTGTTGAGGACGGTTGGGCCGCTCGTGAACATTTGATCACAGCAAATTCACGTTTGGTTATAAGTGTTGCTAAGAAATATATGGGTCGCGGTGTTCCCTTCCTTGATCTCATCCAAGAGGGCAACATCGGCCTGATTAGGGCGGCAAAGAAGTTCGATTATCGCCGAGGGCATAAGTTCTCTACATATGCGACATGGTGGATTCGCCAGGCTGTGACACGAGCTATCGCTGACCAAGGACGCACGATTCGTGTACCAGTTCACATGGGCGATCAGATCAACAAACTTTTACGAGTGTCTCATCAACTCACGCAGAAACTGGGCCGTTCCCCGACAACGGAAGAACTTGCCCACGAGCTTGATGTGCCTCCGAAGAAGGTTGAGAATATGATCCAAGTAGCCCGAAGGCCATTATCGCTGGAAACCCCAACGGATGAGGAGGAGGATTCAGTCCTTGGGGATTTCATCGAGGATGAAGAAGCTCCTGCGCCGCCTGAGATGGTTACGCAACATATGCTGAAAGAGCATCTCCGAGAGGTGCTGCACAACCTGCCTCCACGGGAGGTCCGGATTCTCCAATTGAGGTATGGTCTTTTAGATGGGCAGAACTACACCTTAGAAGAAGTGGGACGAAAAATGGGTGTCACGCGGGAACGGGTGCGCCAAATCGAAGCCCAAGCTCTGAGTAGACTGCGACATCCAGGGCACCGTCGAAAATTGGTCGATTACCTTCGGGAATAAATCGCGAAGGTAAGCACGATTAAAACAACTTAACCGCCTTGTTCATTTGAGCAAGGCGGTTCTCTTTTACTTACTTGATTTATTCCACATGCATCCTTGGATCAATTGGCGGAACTGTGCTCACTATGCGGGATTAATGTCTCATGTAGATCAGTATTCCGTGAGATCCATAGATGTCGGAGGGAATCGTTTTCAATAGATCATAGCTCCCGAGGAAATTCGGATCTTCTAATAGGGTTCTACGACCATAGACTTCTGGAAAGACGAGAAAGTCAGGTTTGTAATCCGTGATGAGATCAGATGCAATAGCGTAATTGCCAACATACGCGCTATCGGGCAAGGGGTAATACTCCGTAGCCTGTGGAGTGATCAATCCAAGGGTATCCAATATATGAGCCTGCGTATAGTAGCCTAATACGCCGATGTCACCTGCCGCGAGCATTTCACCAGGTTGAATGTGATCCTGCAGGATTATTGCCGCATTTTGGTAATGTAGTTCTAACTGAATGTATGCCATTTCTGGGGCTGGACGGTCTGGGCCATGGTCAGGTCGGAGAACCCAACCAAGGAAGGTTAGGGAAAGAGCAACGGCAGTGAGGATAATGGTAGGTAGCTTTGATTTCAAATCGCAAGCTAGACGCTCGCCGCCAAGAAAAATACCGAGGAAATAGATCGTAAGGGGCGGTGTGAGGTACCAACGAAAGATCAGGGGATTAGCGACAGAAAATGTGAGCAAATACAACCAAGGATAAACGAGGATGGGCCATGCATAGGATTTCTCACGAAGGACCTTAATCGCACCCAATCCAAAAAGAACCGGAAAGAGGATCAGACCAACTCCTATCCACCATGTTCCTAAGGTTTCAGAACCAAGAAAGGGTGTCGCGTAGTGTTGAAGCAGCCGGACAATCCCAGCTTCAGAGGGCAAGTGATAAGCCGCGCTTTTCGCCGCAACCGAGAGTGGTACGGGATGACCAAAGAGCACTGTAGCAAATGTGCCCCATACCGCTAGAGGAACCACGAAGACACCGACTTCAGGTATCGTTATGGGGAGTGGAGATGAAGGGCTTTGGTTTGATGTTATCGAGCGTCGGATGCGTTCAATGATGAGGGGAATGAGAAGCAGGAGAGCATCAGGTCGTGTAAGAAGGCTTAGACTGCCACATAACGCTGAGATGACTGGCTTATCGATTGAATAAAAGTAAAATGTAGCCATTCCAAATAGGATAAGGAGACTCGTTTCCATACCACCGATAGAGAAGGTTACGGACCAGGGTGCAATTGCCCATACTGCTGCGGCTGCTAACCCAGCACGACGGAATCCGAGAGACTCAGCTAACCGAATCAGCAACCAACATGTGAGACCGTCAGCGATTGCATTCACTAGTAATGCGAGGGTTGGGAAGGGAGCTTGACAACCACCGAATAACAAACCCAAGCCCGCCATAAGTAACGTATACAGCGGAGTTGTCGTCCCAAGCACGGCTTCACCGGGGTTATAAACAAACCCGTATCCGTTGAGAAGATTTTGAGCATAGCGAAAGGTGATATAGGCGTCATCAATTGTGCGAGGGCCAGGAACAATACGTGCAGCCAGCGCAACAAGGACGATGAGGATCTCGAGTTGAAACGATCGCTTCAATCGCATCGTAGCATTATACCGATCAGTTTAAACGCAGGAAAGTCGCTAGTTGGCGGGGCGCCCTATGCAGCCGTGGTGATTTTGATCGCGATTGCTTTAAAAATTGTACTACTGGCGCTTGATTCTTTTCCTTTCAACGCAGATGAAGCTATTGTTGGCTTGATGGCCCGACATATTCTGGACGGTCGCTGGCCTGTTTTTTTCTATGGTCAGGCGTACATGGGTAGCTTCGACGCCTCTCTCGTAGCCCTGGGCTTTGTGATTTTTGGTCAGAAGGTCATCGTCATCCGTGTCGTGCAAATCCTGCTTTACATCGGGACCGTACTGACCACCATGTATTTGGCTAAGAAGATATTGGGCGCTTCGGAGGGGGTGCTTTTCGCAGGCCTTCTGATGGCAATTCCGACGGTAAATGTCACACTGTATACGACGATTTCCCTCGGGGGATATGGGGAGGCGCTCTTGATCGGGAATTTGCTGATCATGCTTGCGCTGCGCATAGCCAAAACAGAAGGGGAGATGTGGCCCTATGTGGCATGGGGCTTCTTGGCAGGGTTTGGTTTCTGGGTCTTTGGATTGACACTGGTTTACACGATACCTACAGCCGGATTGATTTTATGGAGCATGAGGGGATTGGATCATCGACGTGATATGCAGAAGAAGATCCTCGGTCTCATCAGCGCGGCTGTGATAGGTGTGTCCCCGTGGTTGGTATGGGGACTATCCCAAGGCCAAGGTAATCTTCTTCAGGAGCTTGCTGGTTCTGCGATCGCTGGCGCGTCCCCTACGGATCCTCTGACAGCGATAGGGTCTCGTATCACCAATTTGCTACTTTTCGGGAGCACTGTCAGCCTCGGATTCCGTCCACCTTGGGAGATTCGATGGTTGAGTCTCCCGCTTATGCCTATTGCTTTGGTGCTTTGGTTGATCATCATAGGCCACGGGATTCTCAATTTGCAAAGACCAGGACCTGGTCGTATGGGTCGTTATGTAATGATCGGTCTTGTGATCACACTGATTCTTGGGTTTATTCTTACCCCCTTTGGAGCAGATCCATCAGGTCGGTATTTCCTACCATTAGCCGTTCCGATTGCACTAATCGTGACAGATTTTCTGTTAGATCTCAGAGGGCGATATCGGAGGTGGTTACGAATGCTCGTCTTGATTGGTCTTCTAGGGTTCAACCTTTGGGGAACAGTCGAATCTGCATTTCAGAAACCACCCGGAATAACGACCCAATTCAACGCAACCACCCAGATCGACCATAGTCAGGATCACGCGTTGGTTGCCTTTCTAACAGATCAAGGAGAGAGGCGAGGTTATTCTAACTATTGGGTATCCTACCCATTAGCATTTCTGTCGAACGAAGAACTAATCTTTGTGCCCTATCTTCCATACCATTTGGATTTCCGTTACACACGTAGAGACAGTCGATATGGACCATATGAAGATCAGGTCGCATTAAGTGACCGGGTGGCTTACATCACGACTCATCATCCTGAGCTTGATGACCACATCAGGTCATCCCTTAAAGGGTTGAATGTACATTGGCAAGAGGCGAAAATCGGGGATTACCAGATCTTCTACCGGCTCTCTAAAGTCGTCACACCAACTGATCTGGGGCTTGAGATCAATTCTCCATGATGTACTCCCCTCTTGCTTTATCTTCCTAGCTGTTGTCATTCATGAGTGCACCGGCAAAACTACGCTCCAAGCGCAACGATGGGTCGGTATATATGAGGGTGAGGGCTCCACTCGCACCCCCACATATACCGACCCTCTTCGCATGGTTGAACTTTTCACGGGAGTTATTCTTTAGTACAGAACGTTCCGCTCACGATTATGTGGTTTTTCTTTTTCGGAGATATCTGTGAGATAGCGAACGATAAAGGGAGTTGCGGTCGGAAGGCGAATGGGTATAGTACGGTGAAAACGATTTTTATGTTAGCCCATAAGTGACATTGAGGTTCTTGAGTAAAGGTCGTACGGTAAGGAACAAACTGGATTCGAAATTGCACCTGCTGATGGGGAGAATGCGTCCACAGTAATAGATTATTTTCAGATACCCCAATTTCAAGGGGGCGCTCCATGGTGGGATTGTCAATCAGGTGGTTTGATCAGTGAGCTTTCGTCGACTCGTTGTTTGGATCTCATTTCTTGCCGTATTCGCCATGGCTGTAAGAGTTGCGGTAGATACGGATACATGGTGGCACTTACGTGCTGGTTCATGGATGTTGGAGAAAGGTGAGATTCTGCGCACGGATCCTTTTTCTCTGACAAAGCAAGGAGAGCCGTGGATCTATCCGGGTTGGTTAGCGCAAGTCATCCTCTATGGCGTCTTTCATACATTAGGATTCGCTGGATTAAACCTCTTTACCGCGATCATGGTGGTCATCGCCTTTGTGTTCATATGGCCTTTACTTGATGCACCGCCATTGATGCGTGCTTTTGTTTTAATCTTGGCAGCAACCGTCTCAGCTGTATATTGGTCAGCGCGCCCTCAGATCTTTAGCTTTGCCCTCTCAGCGATATTCTTGTGGAGCCTTACACAGGCGGACAAAGGGCAACTCCGTCGTATATGGATCCTCCCTCCATTGATGGCACTATGGAGCAACTTGCATGGTGGGTTCGCCATTGGATTCTTACTCATTGGAGCTTACCTTTTTGGAGAAATTGTAGAATTGGTGTTGGATGCACGCTTGCGCCCTCAAGTCAATGCTGAGGTTGTGCGCGATCACATCATCAAAATTCGTACGCTCGTGATCATAGGGTTGGTTTGCGCTGTAGCGGTCTCTATAAATCCACATGGTCCACAGATGGTTATTTATCCATTCAAGACGGTTTCAGTCGGTGTCTTACAGGAGTACATCGAGGAGTGGCAATCACCGAATTTTCATCGCCTTGAGGTTCAACCTTTCTTGTGGATGTTGATGCTCTGTAGTGTAGCACTGGCGCTTTCTAGAGAAAGAAAACGTGCGTCTGATCTTTTATTATTAGTAGGTTTTGCTAGCTTGAGTTTACTGGCTGCACGTAACATAGCAACCTTTGCATTGGTCGCGGCACCGATCCTTGCTCGACAAAGCAACGCAGTAGTGAAACCCCTTCTTGAAAAACAAGCGCGTCCGCCTGACTTCCCAGAACCGATAGCACGGAAAATTAACCTCATCCTGTTTATCATTCTGGCGTTGGCGGCTTTGATGAAAATTACCATTCCTCTCAGCGACCAGGTTAATCGAGACGCTATAGCAGGTCAGGTACCTGTAGATGCGGTCGCTTATCTCCGCGAACATCCTGATCTTGGTTCACTATTTAACTCGTACAACTGGGGAGGATATGTGATCTGGGATTTGTTTCCAGATTACCTTAGTTTTGTCGATGGCCGAACCGATCTCTTTGGTGATGAAGTCCTAGAGGGTTACCTCAAGGCTTGGCTCGCTGAACCTGGATGGGAGGGATACCTTGATCGATATGGTATCAGGGTTGTGCTCTTGGAGCCTAGGGCACCACTGGCATTTTTCTTAGAACATGCCGGATGGGAAATACGCTACGAAGGTGAAATGGCGGTGGTCTTAACACGGTAATAAAAGTGCGTTTACGTTAACCGATCTTTAGGCTGGTCTTTTTCATTGATAGAAACCGTGAATGATCATGTTGAAACCGAGTAGGTTAATCGTGTGAGATTATTGGTGATGCGTGAAACGTGATGCGTGAAACGTGATGCGTGAAACGTGATGCGTGAAACGCGAGGCGTGAGACGAGAGGCATGATATGAATTTTTACTCATCCGCATGGTTTCGGTTGGTTCTGATATTTCTCGTGCTGGTGATGTTATCTGGCCTCGTCGTAGCAAATTATCGATTTGCACTACAATCGCCAGGAGGGAATGAGTTCCTCGCTCGGTGGACAGGAGCCCATTACTGGGTGGTGAAAGGCATTAATCCCTACGATCCCCAAGTAAGCATGGCTGGTCAAATGATGATTTATGGGCGCCCCGCTGATCCGTCGATTGGCGAGGACGTGGCACATTTTGTTTATCCGTTGCCTGCGATGCTTTTTTTCGCACCTTTTGGATTGCTTCCCTTTCCTCTTGCCCGAGCAGCGTGGATGACCTTATTGGAGATTGGTTTACCCTTCTTAGCCATAATGAGTGTCCAATTGGTTGGATGGAAACCTTCCAAAAAACTGTTAATCATGCTGATGATCTTTTCTGTAGGCTGGTACCACGGTTTTCGAGCGGTGATCGGTGGTCAATTTGCAGTCATTGAGGCGCTCCTTATGGTAGGAGGATTGCTTGCCATTCAAAAGGGTCAGGATAGCTTGGCAGGAGTCTTATTTGGTCTGTGCATCGCGAAACCGCATATGGCAATTCTTCTCATTCCATTTGTATTTCTCTGGGCGCTTAGAGCTCAACGGTGGGTTCTCATATCGTGGATGGTTGGTGCGGTTGTTGTTTTAATCGGTGTATCACTTCTGTTGATCGGAGATTGGCCTCTGCTTTGGCTTCGACAGATGAACGACTATTCGGGTTGGACCACCAATCCAACGCCTGTCTCTATTATTGCCGGAGTGTTTCCAGCTGCATCAAAGAACCTGGAAATTGGTCTTACAGTGTTTCTGATGTTGTACCTCTTCTGGGAATGGGTAGCTGCGATGGGCAAAGGTGATCGTTGGTTCCAATGGACGGCAGCTATAACGATTGTGATAACCAACATCATCCCCCTTAGGACCGCCACAACCCATTATGTCGTGCTTTTACCAGCCTTGGCCATGATTTTCAGCGCATGGGATCAACGCTGGGGCAAAAATGGAAGGATCGCAATCGTATTTTCATTGTTTCTGGTGCTTATCGGTTTATGGGCTCTCTTCCTGATTTCGATTGAAGGGAATATCGAGAACGACATTATGTATCTTCCCATTCCGATCCTTTGTCTATTTGGTTTGTGGTGGTCTAGGTGGTGGATTGTACGAGCCCCATCTTTACGGGTATAGCAGCAGGATATGTGTTGCGATCATGTAGGTGGGTTTCTTCCCACAATGTGTCTGACGGAAGAAGGAAAAGGATCAGGTGTAAATCTATGAACCCCTGCCGCAGCAGAGCAAGTAGGACATTGAGCGACAGATTGTAATGAGAGCCAAGAAAGCTGTATTCGTAGGCCTTGTACTAACTTGGGCGTTTGTCACACTCCTGGTCTACTACGTTTTCCATAAGCCGATTCACATTGACCAAGTTATGGCGATAGGGAAAACCCTTTGGGGAATGGTGTCAGCTGGGTTGGTGATTTTGGCTGGAGCAGCAGTGGGGAGAACGTTATTTGCTAGATTAAACCTTTGGCGTAATTCAACTTCCATTGAATCGCTAGCGATGGAGATTGGTCTGGGTTTGGGATGGCTTGGTTTGGTTTGGTTAGTACTGGGTTTGCTTGGAGGTTTTCATACTATCGTAGCTTGGGCGGTTTTGCTCGGTATTTCTCTCATTACACATCGCGATATTCTTGATTGGTGTCATGATCTGCTCGAAGAGATACGAGGGCTAAAACCACGATCTCGAGGAGAGGTCTGGTTAGGAGCCTTTGTGATCTTTATGGTCATCACGGCTTTCGTAAGTGCCTTGACCCCGCCGACAGCGTGGGATGCCTTGCTTTATCACCTAACCGGACCAAAGATAAACATCGCCTCTGGATGGTTAGAAGTGACCCCACAGATACCCGAAACGGGATACCCGCAAGGGATGGAGATGCTCAACACATGGGTGATGATGTTGGGTTCTCCGAGGGCCGCTGCGGTTTTACAATGGTTTTTCGGTATATTGACCTTGCTTTTGGTTTGGCGTTGGGGTGAAAAAATAGTTGGCAGCCACGCAGGTTGGCTGGCGTGCGCAATTCTGTTAACCGCGACCACATACCCGCTGATGATGGGTTGGGCATACATCGATGTTGCCACCATTTTTTATACGGCTACCGGCTTTTCCGCTTTGATGCAGTGGAAAAAGACGGAGCAAAGGTCCTTCCTGGTCCTTGCTGGGCTTTCGGCAGGTTTCGCCTTTGGCACGAAATACACCGGGGTTGTGATTGGGATGGGATTGGTTGTATTAATTCTCATTGCTCAGCCACGCAAGGGATTGAGGAATCTGATCGTGTTCGGACTCCCCGCTGTCCTCGTAAGTGTGCCTTGGCTCATAAAAAACTTCATCTTAGTTGGGAATCCAACCTACCCATTTTTCTTCGGTGGTCTTGGATGGGATGAGATCCGCTCATACTGGTATAGTCAACCAGGTACAGGGTTGCTTTACACAGCTCCTTGGAAGCTATTGGTAGCGCCCTTCATCATGACCCTCGTTGGAGCGGAGGGCGCCAAGACCTGGCATGCCACTTTCGGACCGCTTTTCATTCTGTTCGTGCCCCTGATCGTGGTCCGTTGGAAAGATCATCGACATCGCATCTGGCTTCGTGATGCGCTTATTCTGTCGCTTGTGATCTATTTAGCTTGGCTGTACGGAGCTGCCGTCTCTAGGCTGATGGTCCAACCTCGCTTTCTCTTCCCAGCTTTACCGCTCTTAGCTGTTTTGTCTGCTGCAGCTTATGAATCGCTCCGTTCCATTGAATGGAGGTTGTTTTCCATTCATCGAATCCTAGGAGTATTCATCGGGCTGGTGTTAATCTTGACCGCATTGCAAACCGGTCTAGATACGCTTCAGAATCAGGACATGCCTGTGCTGGCCGGAGCAATGTCGGAAGAGGATTATCTCTACCATCGACTGGGTTGGTATTTCGCTGCTGTGGAAGAAGTACGAGACTTGCCGGAAGGTTCCCAGGTTCTTTTCCTATTTGAACCCCGCAGTTATTACTGTCCTCCCGATCGCTGTCTTCCTGATGGGATATTGGATATTTGGTACCACGCTCGTGGGTTAGGAGGGACATCAGCAAACCTGGCTCGAACCTGGCAAGAACAGGGAGTGTCCCATGTTCTTCTTTACGCACTCGGTGTAGAGACATTGAAGCAAAAAGGAGTTGATCCCTTCACAGAAGAGGATTGGTCAGAACTGGAACGTTTGCAGGATCAGCATATGACCTTAGTTAAGAACTTCGGGGACGCCTATTTACTCTATGAGTTAACACCTTGATAAGGTGCGGTAGATACGGTGGATAGCAATTGGACTGATATAACTTCACGTTGAAGGGAAATCAAACGTAGGACAGGGGAATTCATGATCCTGGGGAGATTGGTCGACGGTATAAATAATATTCCAAATGCCATTATGCGGCCTAGTTGGAGGGTGCTTGTCTTTCTCCTCTTGCCTCTCTCACTCATCCTGCGTATCCCAAAATTACAGACGAGACCCTTATGGTACGACGAAGCGTTTAGCATTTTCCTTTCACGACAATCTTTGGGTGACATCATTGAGGGGACAGCTGCCGATACCATGCCTCCTTTGTATTATTTTCTCCTGAAGGGATGGATGTTTCTGTGCAGCCAAGTGTGGTTCTTACGCACCCTTGGTATCGTATTCAGCTTAGGAATCGTCGTTCTTGTCTATATAGCAACATCGCGGTGGTTTACTCAACGTGCTGGTTTTTGGGCAGCGCTGTTCACAGCTGTCTCTCCCTTGCAGATTTACCACGCTCAGGAGATTCGGATGTATGCGCTTCTGGCTTTCGCTTTGTTCGCATACTTCATTTTCTTTTTGCGCCTTTGGGATGAGCGAGGTACGGATCGTGTTCCTTGGAGTAACTGGATCGGGCTCGTTCTGTGTGGCACGGCAGCAATGTATTCTCACAATTTGGCGGTCTTCTCCATCATCGCGCCAAACATACTCCTCATATTTCGACGGGAGTGGCGGTTTTTATGTCGTCTTGTGATCGCCCAGATTGGGATCGGAGTATTGTGGTTGCCCTGGCTGGTTTTTGTACCGATGCAAATCGAGAAAATCCAGACCGCTTTCTGGACACCCCAGCCTGGGCTGCGTGAAATTCTCCAGACCATTATCGCTTTTCACACGAACCTACCTCTGCCTGATTGGTTTCTACCGATTGCAGTTTTCACTAGCTTACTTGCCATGACATTGGTTTTTTATGAGATTGTGAAGGTCGCAAAAGGAAATCGGGTAATTCATTCCTTGTTGGCGGTCACGCTTCTACCGGCGTTGCTTTTATTCATCGCGTCTTACCTCATGCGTCCGTTGTTTGTCCCGCGCGCGATAATGCTTTCATCATTGACATATTACATGCTTGCAGGGCGAGTTGTTAGTGAGATAAACAATCGAGTGATCGCTTTGACCATGTGCCTGCTTATCATCCTCCCTGGGCTTATTAGCTTGCCATCACAATATACTTTTGAGAGTTTCCCACGTTCACCCTTTCAAGCTGCGTCGGATGATCTTGTGGTCACCATCGAGGAGGGTGATGTCATCATCCACGATAACAAACTGAGTTATTTCCCGATGCACTTCTATCAGCCAGGGCTATCTCAAGATTTCATCGCTGACCCGCCAGGATCACCTAATGACACATTTGCGCCAGGATCCCAGCTTGCCATGGGTATTTTTCCCGTGGCGGATTTGGATTCTGCGGTAGGGTCTGCAAATCATGTATGGTTTGTCGTTTTCGAGCGAGCCATCGAAGAATACGCCTCCATCGGACAGCCGAGTCACCCACATTTATCATGGCTCTTTGAGAGGTTTAGCATGATCGACCTGCGTACGTATAATGATTTATTAATCTATGAATTCACTCGCTAGATACTCTAACCGCTGGATCATCGCTTTACTGGTCATTGGGCTCGTTGTGAACCTTGGCGCAGCGATTTGGGTTCGAACACCGGGCTATATGGACGCTGATTATTATTTCTCCACGGCATTGAGGGTCGTGGAAGGAGAAGGATTAACAGAACCCTACTTATGGAATTATCTCGACGATCCTATCGGAATACCTCATCCGTCTCATTTATACTGGATGCCGTTTACAACGATCGTAGCAGCCGGTTCGATGATGGTCTTTGGAACAAGTTTCCGGTCAGCCCAGATTCCTTTCCTGATCCTCACAATCACTTTGCCTATATTGACAGCTCTATTGGCCATTTATTTACATGGGAATCAGGGGTGGGCATGGCGATCAGGATTGCTGGCTATTTTTTCTGGGTTTTACCTGCCGTTTCTGCTTACATCTGATACCTTTATTTTGTACGCATGGGTTGGGTGCGGAGCGCTCTGGACGATGGTAGAGGTAAGCCGTCGGCCAAGTGGTCTGCGGTGGGTTGGGGTTGGATTTCTTATAGGGTTGGCTCACTTGATTCGCACGGATGGCTTTCTGTTGCTGATACCAGCATTTATCACGTTAAAGTGGACCGATCAGAAAAAAGCACATGCCTTCATAGGTCTACTGTTCGGTTATCTTCTGCTTATTGGACCTTGGTGGGTGAGGAACATTCTCATCGTCGGGCAACCTTTCCCACCAGGGAACGACCGGGCTCTCTGGTTGTTATCTTATGACGAACTGTTTGCATATCCCGGGAACATCCTAACCTCCACCCGTTGGATAGGTTCCGGATTCACGTCGATCCTTGGAGCACGATTAGAAGCGCTATGGGTGAATACGCAACGGCTGCTAATAGAAAATGGAATCGTTTTTCTTAGCCCATTCATGGTTTTGGGCGCTTATCGCTTTCGAAGCCATCCGCTTACGCGCATAGCAATCCTCTACCTTGTTATTCTTTTGTTTGTGATGAGTTTTGTTTTCCCCTTCGCGGGTTCCCGTGGCGGTTTCTTCCATTCCGGTGTAGCGGTGATGCCAGTCCTTTGGGCGCTCGTTCCAGCAGGTCTTGAAGCTGCGATCCATTGGGGGGCAAAGGTACGAGGGTGGGATCGACGAGAGGCGATGGTGGTCCTCGGTTCAAGCGTAATCGCGATCGTCATTATCCTTACCGGTGTTCTCCTCTGGTCAAAAGCTATTGGACCAGAATTGAACCAACCCCGGTGGGAATCTGGTTTGAGAACATATGATCAGGTTGGAGATCAACTCCAGAAGCTTAGTGCTTCCCCTGCAGTTGTGGCGGTCAACAACCCTCCGGGCTTTTACCTCGCGACAAATTTAAAAAGCGTCGTCATTCCTAATGGCACGCTGGATACATTGCGAGACGTGATCGAGCGTTACCAGGTAGACTGGGTGGTGCTCGACGTTAATCATCCACCTGATTTGGCAATGCTATATGATGAGCCAACCTCGATCCCGTGGTTGGCAAACGAAGCGACCTTCTACGATTCGGCAGGTCGTGAAATCTTCCTGTTGAAGGTGATGTTGGAGTCAGGATCAAGATGATCGGGCGGTTGTCCCAACGGATTACAGGGAAAGCAGCCGTGGTATTCGTGATCGCGGCGATCTCGGTTGGCGGTTTTCTTTGGGTGAGCGATCGTACTTTCGGCCTCGGTCTACCGCTCGATGATGCCTGGATTCACCAAACCTATGCCCGGAACTTGGTTGAAAATGGTGAATGGGCGTTTCTCTCTGGACAACCGAGCTCCGGTTCAACTGCGCCACTCTGGACTGTGATGTTAGCTGTAGGGAGGTGGTTAGGCATTGAGCCTCGAGTGTGGAGTTATTCCCTTGGCTGTCTGCTTCTGGTGATTTCTGCGTGGGTTTTCGGATATTGGTTGACACAACGGAGCGGTGCATCAAGACGTTGGTGGTTCTTTGCTGCAATACTTCTGACGATCGAGTGGCATTTGGTCTGGACATCAGCTTCAGGCATGGAAACGATCGCGCTTATCTTACTCTTCATGATTGTGTTCTTCTGGCTCGATAGCCGAAATTGGAACCCGCTCGGAATGGGGATGTTGATCGGTCTCGGTGTATGGTTTCGTCCAGATGCACTTTCCCTGCTCATACCGGTTGCCTGGCATTCCTATTTCCTGAACGCAACTCAATTCCGGAGAAGCCTGACTCGATTGCTTGTGGTTGCGATTGGCGTGCTGTTTTTCATTGGTCCCTATATGGCATTCAACTACTCACTTTCAAATGAATTATGGCCGACGACGTTTTATGCTAAACAAGCTGAATATGAGATCCATAGAGAGATCCCATTTGTCTATCGTTTTTGGGCTCAACTTGCCCCGACATTCGTTGGTGGAAGCGCTCTTTTGTTGCCTGGCTTGATTCTCCTGATCTTTACTGAAGTCCGTAAAAAGTTATGGTGGCGAATGGCACCGCTCATTTGGGTTGTTTTTTATATTGGAGCGTATGCACTACGTCTTCCCGTCGCCTATCAACATGGAAGGTACGCGATTCCAATAATCCCAGTGGTTATGGTTCTTGGTATGGATGGAATGAGAATGTGGGTGAAACCGTTTGCGGAATCAATGTCGCAAAGGCTCGTTTCTCGCGCATGGCTAATCGCTCTTCCAATGTTGACATTGGCATTCTGGTGCTTAGGTGCTCGGGCGTATGCTCAGGACGTCGCGATTATTGAAACCGAGATGGTTGCAGCTTCACGCTGGATATCAACCCACACGGAAGACGAAGCGTTGATCGCTGCGCATGACATCGGTGCTCTTGGATATTTTGGCAAGAGGGCGTTGGTTGATATGGCGGGTTTGGTTTCCCCGGAGGTGATCCCGATCCTGCGCGACGAAGTAGCTTTAGCGAAATTCTTAGATGCTCGAGGCGCTGATTACATAATGACTTTCCCGGGATGGTATCCCACGCTGGTGGAACATGCTGAACTGATCTACACTACAGATGCAACCTTTAGTATTGAGGCTGGAGGGGAGAATATAGCGGTCTATCGTTGGCGCCCGTAGGGGTTTGCACCTTGAACCTTGAGTATGCTATACTCGCCGCTGTCCTAAAAGGGGTGGATTGCTTATGGATAAGATTGGACTCATCATTGTTGACGATCATCCGCTTTTCCGCGAAGGCGTACGCAATGTACTCGATGCGGAGGAGGATTTGGAGGTCCTGGCTGAGGGCACAAGCGGCGATCAAGCGTTACAGCTTGTGCGCGAGCTAAGACCTCGGGTTGCGCTGGTCGATGTCAACCTTCCAAACATGAACGGCATGCAAGTCACTCGTCAAATTTTGGCGGAGAGATTGAACACCGCTGTAATTTTGGTGACCGCATACGACGACGTTGAACAAGTGCTGCATGCCTTTCGGGCAGGAGCAGCAGCGTATTGCTCGAAAGATGTAGAAGCCGGAAAGTTGGTGGATATCATTCGGCATGTAGCCATGGGTTTTTATGTCGTCGGTGATCAAGTTTATGATGGTGCTGGTTTGGAACAGTGGCTTTCGCGTGGTGTGGAAACTGTACGTCGTCCCCATCTAGATGGCGACGTGGAAGCGTTTACACCGCTTTCACCGCGGGAGATGGAAATCCTGCAATATGTCACCCGAGGGATGAGTAATAAAGAAATCGCAGCTCGATTAGGGATCAGTCATCAGACAGTGAAGAATCACATGACATCCATTTTGCATAAACTGGATGTAGAAGATCGGACACAGGCTGCGGTATATGCACTACGCCACGGGTGGGTACGCTTACAAGATACACGCAAATGATATGGAGACTTTATGACCGAAGCTACTAATGGTGCGGAAGTTGGTCAGCTTGAAGCATTTATAAACTTCACTCGTGACGAATTAGATCAGATCCGCGCTGAGACGACTGAGATTGGGCTGTTGGTCGAGCAGAGTCAAGGAGAAGTTGACAAGCTCGCCCAGCGAAACGACTCGATCATCGCCACGTTGCATCAGATCCAATCGAACTTCGATACTGTCCCTCGAGAGGACATCCGTTCGACCTATGAAGCTTTTCAAGATGTCCAGCAAAGACTCTTTACCATGCGAGGCCAACTTGAGAAGCTGCAAAGCGATGAGGCGCACCTGAATCGACTGGAACAGTACTTAATAAAAACCCTAAATCTGCTGGAGGGTAAGTCATCCATAGATCTGGGTGGCATAGAAGGCGAAGCGTCGACAGGAATTCAACAGATCATCGAAGCACAGGAGGAAGAAAGGCGTACACTCTCCCGGCAGATTCATGATGGCCCGGCACAGGCATTATCAAATTTTATCCTTAAGACCGAGATCGCCATGCGTCTCTTTGAGACCGACCAGGAACGGGCGAAGGAAGAACTATCCAGCTTAAAAACAGCAGCCGCATCCACCTTTGGCCAGGTTCGAGATTTTATTTTTGACTTACGCCCCATGATGTTGGACGATTTAGGTCTCGTGCCCACCGTGAGACGGTACTCGGAGGCTCTCAAGGAAAAAACTGGACTCGATATTAACTTTATCATTACCGGTAACGAACGACGGATCGAACCTCATATTGAGGTCCTAACTTTCCGCGCCATCCAAACGCTTCTGATCAATATACGCGACCATGCTCAGGCGACTCAAGCCAAGGTCATGTTGGACATGGGTGAACGTTTGATTCGTGTATCGGTCGAGGATAATGGAAAGGGTTTTAACCCGGATACTAAATCCGACGAAGATGCCCAGAAACAAGGTTTAGGTGCTTTAAGGAACCGGATCGATAAGATTGGCGGTACATTGGATGTCGAGAGTGCAGCAGGGGAAGGTACTCGGATCGCCTTTACGATTCCTATCGAAAAATGAGGTCATGAGAGTAGTTGTTCAGTAACCATATTCTTCACTGAACAACTCCTGACAAGCGGATTGGGTGACAATATCGAGAGCATTTTGACAGCCCCCCGCAGGTCACACAGATCCTATACTACATATTTTTAGAAAAAAGGGTCGAGTCCAAGGAGACAGACCCTTGGGCAATTTTTTGGGGTTTTTTTGGGTATTGAACGCCAATTTCTACATCGGAAATAGGTCCTATTGAATAATGGATGAGCAAAAAATATAATGATTCATGTCTGATCTTGTATCGGACAAAACGGAACAGGAAGGAGGTGAAAGAATATGCTATATGCTCCGAAGGAGAGAGGTCAGGGCCTGGTTGAGTACGCGTTGATCCTTGTTTTAGTAGCCGTCGTTGTGATCGTCATTTTAGCACTACTCGGGCCCGCCATCGGCAACGTGTTCAGCAACATCGTGAGCAACATCTAGGCAGCTGATGGCGTTGAGGAAGGGCAACGCCTCGACTGGTTCTAACCTGCGGGAGCCCTATCTTGGATAGGGCTCTTTGCCGCCTGACCTCACGGCCAAAATCAGGTGCTCGAGGGCGTCCGCCTTGACTTTTAATCTGGAAACGGTATTATACGCACGAAAATAGTTATCAGATGACTTAGTAGCAAAGGAGGCCCTATGCGCCGAGGCCGAATGTTGATCCTGTTTGCCCTGATTCTGATCATGGGTGTACTTGCCGCGTACCTACTCATTGGTCGTGGCGGGGAAGAAGTGGAAGCTACGCCTACTGAGGAAGGAGTTGTGATCGTCCCCTCTGACATGGTTTTGGTCGTCGTTGCAGCCCAAGATATAGCTCGGGGCTCTGAGATAACAAGAGACGCCATCGTTCTAACGAATTTACCCGCCGACATGGTGGTCGAAACTTGGATCGCAGGGACGGAAGAGGATACCTTGTTTAGTCAGGTTGTGGAACGTCGGGCGCGAATAGATATCGCTCGCGGTATGCAGATCACAACAGCCATGATCACTGAGAAGGCGGGGGACCTGCTAGGGGCCGGCTCTGATGCTGCTATCGCAATCCCACCAGGTTACACCGCGATCGCCATTCCGATGACCAGGCTTTCCGGAGTTGCGTATGCCCTTCGTGGTGGCGACTCCGTTGATGTTCTGATCACGATGCTGATGGTCGATTTGAATCCTGATTTTCAAACGATGCTGCCGGATCAGAACCTTATGCTGGTCGATTCCGACGGGAACATCCTCACCGGAACTGGATGCTATCGAGTATCCAGAACCGAGATGGGTCTTGAATGCACTAATGAAGAACCACCGCCAATTGGAAGAGTCGTTTCCAATGAAGACTTAGATGTACAGATCTACGCGATACCTTCAGAGGAGCAACGACCGCGCTTGGTAACCCAACGGCTGGTCGAAGCAGCAACCGTCTTACATGTGGGTACCTTTCCCCTTGAGGATATCGAAGAAGAAATTGTAGCCATACCTACAGAAGAAGCTGGGGTTGGAGCTCCGCCGCCTCAACAGGGTGAGGAGGCGGTTGTTTTACCTCCGACACCCGATATCGTGACCTTAATCGTTACCCCTCAGGATGCCTTGGCATTGAACTGGGCGATGAAGGTTGGCGCGGATATCGTGCTGACGTTACGTGCACCTGGGGATACAATGAGTGTGGAAACCGTGACCGTTTCTTTACAGTATCTGATTGATAATTACAGCATCACGGTTCCCGCAAAATTACCTTATGGTCTTGAGCCAGCGATAGAACAACCCATTATACCCGTATTACCAAACGACCAAATCGTGCCTCAAGGGCAACAGTAATCGTAGATATTGGATGATTGTGGAGGTTTGAATGCAGGATTCCGCGGACGAGATCATCCGCGTATTGATCGTTGATGACCACGCTGAGACACTCGAAAATATTCGCAAGCTTCTGCAATTCGAACCAGATATTGAAGTCGTAGGTGCTGCTCGTTCGGGTCAAGAAGCGCTCGAGATGGCGCGTGATACCGAGCCGGATGTTGTCATCATGGACATCAACATGCCGGATATGGATGGTATCGAAGCTACGGAAGCCATTAAACGAGACGTTCGCTTCGCACAAATCGTTATCTTATCAGTGCAGAGTGAAGCGGATTATTTAAGACGAGCGATGCGGGCAGGTGCCAGCGACTTCATCTCTAAACCTCCGTCAGGCGATGAATTAATTAGTGCAATACGGTCACTCGCAGTTGAAGCAAAGCGATCAAAGGATGAACAAAAGATCCTGGAGGGGACAGGTCCTCTACCACCCCTTATTGGGCGAGATAGGATCGGTCCGGAAGGAAAGTTAATCGCTGTTTATAGCGCGAAGGGTGGCGTGGGTTGTACGATCATCGCTACAAATCTCGCTGTGGGGCTCGATACGGCAGATACACCAGCCGTATTAGTAGACACCGCGTTGCAGTTCGGTGATGTCGCCGTGTCCTTGAACTTACAATCTAAGAACAGTTTTGTCGACCTGGCGTCTCGCATCAATGAGCTAGATGTGGATGTTGTCGATGAGGTCTTGTTGCAGCACGATAGTGGATTGCGGGTGTTAGCTGCGCCTCCCAGGCCAGAGATGGCCGATGAGGTCAATGCGGATCAAGTCCGAAAGGTATTAGAATATCTGAAGCAGCATTTCGCCTACGTCGTCGTCGACACCGGGTCCACGATGGACGATATTACCCTCACTGTCTTAGATCTAGCGGACCTTATGGTATCTGTCGCAACGCCAGAGATACCGTCGATCAAAGATGCGCGTTTACTCTTCGACCTACTCAATGTGCTGGAGTTCCCGAGGGAAAATACATTGTTCGTTCTCAATAAGATGGATCGGAGATCTGGTATCACAGCCGGAGCCATCGCAGAAAATCTCAAATGCACAGTCGACGGCGAGGTCCCCTTTGATGAGCGGACTGTGACAACTTCAGTGAACCGCGGGATCCCATTGTTGATCGCAGATAAAGGGCAGCCAGCTGCAAAAGGGATTCTTGAGGTTTTGGGTGCGGTAAAACAACGACTTGTTGAGAGATCCGAAGTGGGGATTGAGGAAAGTGAAGCAGAGCGTCCGCGCTTGTTTAGTCGGTCGTAATGTGGGTAAAAATCCTTTAGTGGGTAAGGAGGTTGGATTGTGTCGCTGCTCAAACGGATAGAACAGGGACAAGCTCAAACCCCAGCAACCCCAACTGAAACATCAAGTACTGCTGGCACGACACGCTTAAGCCAGGTGAGAGAACGCCGTGTTGCGCCACCTGGTGCTGCCCAACGGGACAAATACCATGACTTGAAGAGCATGGTTCAGAATAAACTGTTGGCCGAACTTGATCCCTCAATGGATGTCAGCCAAACCGCCGAGGTTCGTCGAACGATCGAGGAACTGTTCGAGAATATACTCGCAGAGTCGAATATCGTTCTCTCTCGTCCCGAACGGCGGAGACTCTTCGAGCAGATCGTGGCTGAAATACTCGGCCTTGGTCCTATAGAACCCTTGCTGAGTGATGGATCAATCACGGAGATCATGGTCAACGGTGCAAAACAAATCTACATTGAACGTGCCGGCAAGATTCTTCGCGAGCCAGCATCATTTGAGAGTGACGATCATCTCATGCGTATTATTGATCGCATCGTCGCTCCTTTAGGAAGGCGGATCGACGAGTCGAGTCCCTATGTAGATGCTCGCTTGCCCGATGGATCCCGTGTCAACGCGGTGATACCCCCGATCTCGCTTGTCGGTCCGGTGCTGACGATCCGAAAGTTCTCCGCCGACCCCATCACCGTTCAGCAGCTGATCGATTTTGGTACCATCACGCCTGAATCGGTTGAATTTCTCAAAGCGTGTGTCGTCGCCAGGATCAACTGCATCATTTCTGGTGGTACCGGTTCAGGTAAAACAACATTGCTCAATGTCCTCTCACAATATATCCCCGCGGATGAGCGTATCGTGACGATTGAGAACGCCGCCGAGCTCCAGCTGCGTCAGGAACATGTCGTGACCCTGGAATCTCGCCCGCCAAATATCGAAGGTCGAGGTGAAGTCACGATCCAGCATTTGGTTGTGAACTCCCTACGTATGAGGCCCGATCGTATCATCGTAGGTGAGATTCGCGCCGAAGAAGCCCTCGATATGCTCCAGGCGATGAACACCGGTCACGAAGGATCGATGACCACGGCGCACTCTAACAGCCCGCGGGATACTCTAGCACGTATCGAAACGATGACTCTCATGGCTGGTATGGACCTGCCCGTGCGTGCGATCCGTGAGCAGATCGCATCTGCCTTGGAATTAGTTGTTCACCTTGAACGCATGCGGGATGGTACCCGTAAGGTGACACACATCGCTGAGATACAAGGGATGGAGGGGGATGTGATCACGATGACCGATATCTTCGTATACGAACAAACAGGGTTCGAAGACGGAAAGGTGATCGGTCGACTTCGACCAACCGGATTGCGTCCCAGATTCGTCGACAAAATTGAGCAATCCGGGATAAATCTGCCTGCTTCCATCTTTGGTGTGGGCGATCGAATGCGTGGATATTAATCATGGATACAAGTACGATTTTAATGATTGGAGGGGGCCTCGGCTTGCTCGTTCTCATCGTCGGCGTTTTGATATCCGTTCTTGGAGAGCGTTCTGTTGTTGAAGAACGTCTAGGGCGTTATTCTGAAACGGGTGGTCTTTTAACCGATTCACCACAGTCAGCTGAACAAGCGATCGACCGTCGACCCGCGGTAGCGGATTTCTTTAATCGGTTCGGTGAAGGCACCGATTTATTTGAGGGGATCTCCAGGAATCTAGCGCGAGCGGACTTGAAATTCCTTCCCGTTGAATATATCGCCCTGCGGATCGGAACTGCAGGATTGGGTGCTATCATCGGGATGTTCGCTGGACGAGGCAATGTGTTGTTCGCTATCTTGGCAGCGATCGTTGGTTATGCCGTCCCGAATTTTTACGTTAAAGCTGCCCAACGGAGCAGGCTCAAAAAATTTGATAATCAGCTGACCGATATGCTGAATTTGATGGTTAACGGTCTGCGCGCAGGTTTTTCCACCCTCCAGGCGATGGAGGCGGTAAGCCGTGAGCTTCCCAGGCCGATCTCGGTTGAATTCCACCGTGTAGTACAAGAAATGCAGTTAGGCTTACAGATGGAGGAAGCGCTTGATCACTTGATGCGGCGGATAAACAGTGACGATCTTGATTTGGTGGTGACGGCCATTAATGTGCAACGTGAAGTCGGTGGTAACTTGGCGGAGATCCTCGATACGATCTCTCATACGATCCGTGAACGTGTTCGCCTTAAAGGTCAAATTTCAGCCCTTACCGCTCAGGGCAGAGCCACAGCTTGGGTCATCGCTGCATTGCCGATCGTCCTCGTCTTGTTGCTCTTCGTGCTTAACCGTGAATACATCATGACACTGTTCACCGAGGAGAACCGGATGTGTGGTATCCCGATGATCATACTTGCTGGGGTATTGATCGTCACCGGTTTCGTCGCGGTACAAAAAATTGTGGCGATCGATATCTAAGAGTGGTTATGTAGCAGGAGTTGGATATTCGCTCACTCTGTTGGTGATTGGGTGGGCTTAAGAGGTGTAAGTCTATGGAGCCGATCATAATTATTGGGATTATCCTCTTTATTGTGATCCTTGCGATCGTCCTGGTAGTCGTGGGAATGAACGCGCCTGAACCTACAGATCCTATCCAGGAACGACTCGCGGATCTCACCATCTCTGATGAACCATTGACGCTGGAAGAGATCGAACTTTCACAGGGTTTCAGTGAACGTATCCTCTTGCCGATTTTCAACAAGATTGGCGAATTCGCCTCACGTTTCACTCCACAGGCGACACTCATGAACGCCAAACGCAAGCTTGAAATGGCTGGACAACAACTGGACCCTGCGTTCTTCCTTACAACAAAACTCGTCATCTCCTTTCTCTTTGGAGGTGGTGTCTTCGCTGTTTTCGCACTTACTGGACGCAGTTGGCTGCAGGGCCTCGGTCTATCGGTGTTGTTCTTTGTTATCGGCTGGGTCTTCCCTGACCTGTGGTTGAGCGGTCGTATAAGTAGCCGACAAAAGCAGGTCTTTCGATCGCTGCCAGATGCCCTGGACCTGCTTACCGTTTGTGTTGAGGCAGGGTTAGGTTTTGATGCGGCTATGGGTAAGGTTCATGAGAAATGGGAGAACGATCTGTCGCTCGAATTTGGTCGCGTGCTGCAAGAGATCCGTCTTGGGAAATTGCGGCGTGAAGCGTTGCGCGACATGTCTGATAGATTGGATGTTCCCGAGCTCACAAGTTTTGTGGCAGCAGTTATCCAATCTGAGCAGTTGGGTGTCAGCATGGCGAAAGTGCTGCGTATCCAGTCGGACAATATGCGAGTTCGACGCCGGCAAATGGCTGAGGAGGAGGCCAACAGGGCTCCGATCAAGATGGTGTTTCCCATTGGGTGCTTGATCTTCCCCTCGATCTTGATCGTTCTGCTCGGACCAGCAGCGTTGCTCCTACTTACTTCACCGATGGGCGGAATTATGCGATAATTTGAGGGGGGGTTATTACATTGCCGTTTGGCGAATGGTTCATTTGTGAATTCTGAAATTTCCCGCCTTGGGTGGCGTTGGCCTCAACGCTGGCTCGAGGCGGGTCTTGCACTTCTATTCCCTCCACGTTGCGTTGGATGCGGGTTGGCGGGAGAGTTTTGGTGCAATGACTGCGTGCGTTCGGTGATGAAATTAACTGGTCGATTGTGTCCTCAATGTGGTTTCCCTCTTCGCTCTCGTAGTCAATGCTTGGCATGCAAAAGTTATCCCGTACCATTAATCGTGCGATCCTTTGCATGGTATGAAGATTCGTTGTCCCGAGCGCTCGTTCACATGAAATATCGCCCTAATAGGAAAGTGTCAGCGTTGATAGCGGGGTGGTTGACTGAGCTTTATTTACGCGAGAAATGGGATGTAACTATGGTGGTACCGGTACCTCTCAGCGAGGCCCGTCTTCTACAACGTGGTTTCAATCAGGTAGCGTTAATCTCCGCGCCCTTTGCTCAAACCCTAGGTCTTCGACACGACGAGAAAGCGCTTATTCGTAACCGTGATACGAAATCACAAGTCGGTCTTGATGCCACAGCCCGCTTACAAAACGTGCGAGGCGCTTTCCAAGGCTTTCCCCAACAGATTCAAGGACAGAGAGTATTGGTGGTGGATGACCTGTATACAACAGGAGCGACGATGTCTGCATGTGCTGAAGCTTTGCTGGATGCCGGGGCTGAAGCGGTGTATGGATTAACCGTGGGGCGCGCACGAGGCAAGGTTTACACCTAAAACGAAGGAGTGAACATGACAGTTGAGGTTGTGATCAACGTCCGCAATATGGAACTTAGCGATCGACTGCGTGATTATATAACCAAGAAGGTGTCTAAACTGGATCGGTATTTGAGCTCGCTTGAAGTTGCACAAATGGACTTGACTTACGTCAAATCCGCTCGCAGTGCAAAAGATCGACAGGTCGCACAAATAACCGTTCGAGGCAAAAAAGTTCTGCTTCGTGCGGAAGAGCGAACCGATGACATGTTTGCCTCCGTCGATGCCGTCCTGGACAAGATACATCGTCAGATCGAACGTTTCAAAGGTCGTCGGTGGCGCGCGCGAGGTGATGGGCGTTCTGCAGCAGATGTGTTGGTTGATCTTCCAGAGGCCGAGTCAGACCTGTCAGAAGAAGAAGAGATTGTTGTCCGCAGGAAGCGTTTTATGCTCACACCAATGGATGAGCGTGAGGCGATCGAGCAGATGGGCCTACTCGGCCATGAAGATTTCTTTATCTTTCTCAATGCAGACACAAATCAGGTGAATGTGCTCTATCGGCGACGCGACGGGACACTCGGCTTAATTGAACCTGAAATTGCTTGAGATGTCGTAGGGTAGATCAACAAGAAAAGATTTTTTGGTTTACCGTCCAGTATATTTTGTCAAACCCAATCCCTGTTTTAATTATGTTACCTCCGGCGGGTTCCTCACCCGCAGAGTTATGGCTTGCTGAAGGACGTCGAGCAGCTGCAGTTGACATGTTGCGTCGCCTCTCTTCAATCAATGTGGTTGGTCCAATCTATGTGTTTGCTGCCGAGAAAGAAGATAGGGAGGTTTTGTCCTCCATAGGCGGAATCGCGTTGGAGAGACCTAAAGGGAGTTTTAACTTCGGGCGTGAACTCACTTGCTGGGTGGAGGATGGTGGTTTCCAACGTATAGCTTACTTCGGTGGAGCAAGTGCGCCTCTGATGACGACCGACCGACTTCAAGAGGTGTTTGACCTAGCGTTGGAGGCTGAACGTCCTACCGCAGTTGTGAATAATTACCATTCTAGCGATTGGGTCGTGCTCAACCATGCGGGATCGATTATCTCACTCGCTGAGAAACTTCAAACAGATAACTCCCTTGGTTGGGTGCTTGATCACGAAATCGGCTATGAGGTCAAATCACTTGATCCATCAGCGGCCACTCGTGCCGATATTGATACCCCCACTGATCTACTCCTCCTCTATCGCCATCCACACCTTGGCTCACATCTTGAATCTTTTCTTGCTCAGACGCCAATGGGAGCTCTTGAGCGTGTCGAGCGTATGCGCGAGGTATTGGTTACACCGGCAAGGGCTCTCGTCCTCATCGGAAGGGCTTCTTCACATGTGTGGCGGACACTTGAACAAGAAACGCAAATCTGGGTTCGTGTGTTTGCTGAGGAAAGAGGTATGGTGGCTAGTGGAAGATCCGAACGGGGTGAAGTTCAATCGCTCGTAGGTGCTTTCATCGACTCGTGGGGGCCAGAGGCCTTTGTAAGAAGGCTTTCAGAAATGGCTGATGGGGTCCTCTGGGATACACGGGTTTGGATGGCACACCGAGGTATATGGCCTTCGAACGCGAATCGTTTTGCGGCCGATCTTGGGTGGGAAGATCAGATCACGGACTCAGCGTTGCGTGAGCTCACACAAGCCGTGAGCCAGGCATCAATCCCGATTATTACTGGTGGATATGGGGTTGTCTCAGGGGGAATCTATGCCTCTATTGAAGCCCTACAAGGAGGTGGTTACCAACCTTCAAGGTATGGACGCCAATCCTGATTGCTCACCAAGTGCGTGCCATAAAGGTAAAGCGCGGTCGCACGTGGCTCCTGAGGTGAACGAAGCAAAGTCATGCGGGCCTCCTGGATGGTACGTCCTCCTTTCTTTAGGTTGCAGACCTCACATGCTGTCACAAGGTTGGACCAACTGTGGTCTCCACCGCGATGGCGTGGAACAACATGATCAATCGTAAGCGAACTAGACCTGGAGCCACAATATTGACAGATATAGTTATCGCGGCGAAAGATTTCCCGTTTGGCCAGCCTTACACGTGGGCGTGGTCGTTTAATCATATATCCAAGTCGCACAATCGAAGGTCGGGGGTAGGCAGTCCGTACAGTGCGAATATAACCACGTCCGTTGAGCAGCATTCTTGCTTTACCGGTTTGAAGCAATCCCAACGCACGTCGGGTTGTACAGACATTGAGAGGTTCGTAATTCGCGTTAAGCAAAAGAACCGGTTCATTCATCCGGGCGGCTCCCAATTTCCGCAGGATTATAACATCAAGTGATGACACTGCAATGACCTACATCTTCCACTTCACTTTGCTACGATTAAGTAATTCATAAACCTTGTCTCATTCCTGAGCGGAAGTTACAATCTTCAGTCCATGATCGAACAGCGATATCAAGAAGCCCTAGATTATCTTTACAGCCACATCGATTATAGTGTTGAGCGAAGTTACCGCTATTCTCCCGAGGTGCTTGATTTAAAGCGTGTCCATGCTTTAGTCCAAGCCTTGGGGGATCCTCATCGGAAGTACCGTTCCGTTCATATCGCTGGTACGAAGGGGAAAGGCTCCGTCTCGGCTATGATCGCTTCGATCTTACAGGCAGCGGGCTATAAAACTGGCCTCTATACCTCTCCTCATCTCCAACGCTTCACGGAACGTATTCGAGTCGATGACCATGAAATAGATAAAGCTGAGATAGTCGAACTTGTTGGGATCCTCAAACCGCATATCGAGGCCATCCAACAACTAACCGTTTATGAGATCATTACTGCACTCGCGTTTCTTAGCTTCGCTCGGAACGAGGTTGAGGTTGCGGTCTTTGAAGTCGGGCTAGGGGGTCGTTTGGATGCCACCAACGTGATCACACCGATGGCATCGGTGATCACGTCTCTTTCCTATGATCATATGCATCTTCTTGGCGAAAGCCTCTCGGATATCGCCAGGGAGAAGGCTGGAATTATCAAGTCGGGGGTGCCAGTGATCTCGGCACCTCAACAACATGAAGCCGAACGTGTGGTTGAAGATGCAGCTCACTCACTTGACGCACCCTTGAGCCTGGTAGGACGTGATTGGCTTTACTCACCGGGCACTCGTGATCTCAGCGGACAGAGCCTATATATCTGGTCTTCAGCTGAGCAGCCCTTGATGGACGCTTATGTTGAATCAGCTGGTGGAGAAGAGTGGGCTCCACCTCGCTACTGGATTCCGCTCCTTGGACATCACCAAGTTGTGAATGGAGCGGTTGCTTACGCGACGATCCAGGTCCTTAAGACTCAAGGGCTTGAGGTGAGAGAGGACGTCATTCAGAAGGGTTTCCGGGAAACGAATTGGCCGGGTCGATTTCAAATCCTTTCTACCAATCCGGTGTTGGTGGTCGATGCCGCCCATAATCGAGATTCGGCGTTGAAGTTACGAATTGCTCTCGATGATTTTTTTCCGGGTCGACAGGTGACACTGATTTTTGGGGCTTCAGCGGACAAGGATATCCCTGGTATGTTAATCGAGTTGCTTCCGCGCGTGTCTCGTCTGATTGTCACTCAGGCGGATCATCCACGAGCAGCGGATCCTGAAGATCTGGCACGCGTTGCGCATAGCCATGGTTTGAGAGTGGAGATCGATGAGCACGTTGAAGCTGCGCTCGATCTGGCTCTCAAACAAACGTGGCCCGAAGGCGTCGTTCTTGCAACAGGAAGTTTATTCATCGTTGGAGAAATCCTAAGCGCTTGGGAGAAGAGAGAACGATCGATTCCATTGGATGTTGAAGAAGGCGTAAAATGACAAGTTACTGGTCTAGCTGGCCGCAAATCCCCACAGAGTGGACAAGATCAGTGGGACGGCGGGTGGATGAACTTTACGAGATTAAGAATGCATTGCTCGATGACGAAGGTTTGATCGAGGGAGCGGTGCTTCCGCTTCGGGATGTTGTTCTCTATCCAAATATGGTAACCCCCCTCTTTGTCAGCCATGATCCATCATTGATCGCCATCGAAGAGGTAGCACTTAACAACGAAACCATGATCGCCATAGCTCAACATGATCCAGCAACTGAAGACCCGACTCCCGATGATCTATACCCTGTTGGTACTGAGATAGCCGTTGGGAGGTTAATGCATCTTCCAGATGGCTCCATCTCGGTCCTCACACAGGGGCGGCGAAGGGTTGAAGTTGTCGAGTTTGTACAAACGAAACCGTATTTACGGGTACGTGCGCGACCGATAGAGGAGATTTCTGAGCGGACGAAAGAGACCCTGGCGCTGATGAGGGTTGTATTGACCTTGTTTGAGAAGTGCGTTCAATTGAATCGAAGCTTGCCTGAGGAAGCCTATGTCTACGCCGTAAACATCGAAGATCCGGCTTGGTTGGCTGATCTCATAGCTTCAGCACTTACTTTATCCATCGTTGAACGTCAGACGATCCTAGAAACCTTCGATCCCTTAGAACGGCTGCAGCAAACGAGTGTGTTACTTGGTCGTGAATTAGATGTCCTCGAGTTAGAGGATCATATACACAGTCAGGTTCAGAGTGAGGTTGATAGAGCGCAGCGTGAGTTGTATCTACGTGAGCAGATGAAAGCGATCCAAATCGAATTAGGTGAGACCGATCTTTGGACACAAGAGATTGCTGAACTTCGTCAGAGGGTTCAGCACCTCAATCTACCTGAAGAGGTAGAAGTCCGGGCGCTTAAAGAACTCCAACGTCTTTCCCAGATGCCGCCAATTTCTCCAGAGGTGTCCATCATCCGTACTTACGTTGATTGGCTGATGGGCTTACCCTGGTCTGAAGCGACTCAAGACAGCCTCGACATCAAGCATGTGGCAAAAGTGTTGAATGAAGATCACTACGGTCTTGAAGAAGCCAAGGAACGCATCCTTGAGTTTATCGCCGTGAAGAGTCTCGCGCCCACAAAACAACGTCAACCGATTTTATGTTTTGTTGGGCCCCCGGGGACGGGTAAAACATCACTGGGACGATCGATTGCAGATTCACTGGGACGTAAATTCATCCGTATTTCATTGGGAGGTATTCGGGACGAGGCGGAGATTCGTGGTCACCGGAGAACGTATATCGGCGCACTCCCCGGTCGGATCTTACAAACCATGAGGCGAGCCGAAACCGTAAATCCTCTCTTCATGCTTGATGAAATTGACAAGCTTGGGCGAGACTTTCGTGGGGATCCGGCATCCTCGCTCTTAGAGGTGCTCGATCCAGAACAAAATCATGCTTTTTCGGATCACTACATTGAGCTTGCCTATGATCTTTCCCAAGTTTTTTTCATCACAACGGCAAATACGCTTGATCCAATCCCCCCTGCCTTGCTCGACCGTTTGGAGGTGATTCAATTTCCAGGATACATTGAAGAGGAGAAGCTAATCATCGCCCGCAGATTCTTGGTCCCCCGTCAAGTCGAGCAAAATGGATTGATCAAAGGCGATTTAAGTTTCTCGGAAGACGCCCTAAAGACAGTGATCCGCGAATACACATGGGAAGCCGGCGTCCGAAATCTCGAACGTGAGATTGGCAAGATCTGCCGTAAGATTGCTCGGCGTAGAGCCGAAGGGAAGAAGGTGCCCAAACGTATCACACCTAATATGCTCTATAAATTACTCGGACCTCCTCAAATCACACCTCACGAAGCCGAGACGGAGGATCAGATCGGGACTGCCACAGGTTTAGCGTGGACTGAGAGCGGGGGTGATACACTTGCTATCGAGGCTCTCCTCATCGAAGGTAAAGGTAACCTACAAATCACCGGGCAAATTGGGGATGTGATGCAAGAGTCAGCGCAGGCAGCTCTATCTTACGTCAAATCCCGTAGCAAAGATCTGAATATCGACCCTGAGATCTTTGAGAAGACCGATATCCACATTCATGTTCCAGAGGGATCAATCCCCAAGGATGGACCAAGCGCTGGGATTACGATCGCCACTGCGCTAGCCTCAGTTTTAACAGGTATACCGGTAAGAAGAGATGTGGGGATGAGTGGAGAGATAACGCTCCGGGGAAAGGTTCTTCCGATTGGGGGTATTCGTGAAAAGGTACTTGCAGCGTACCGCCTGAAGCTGAATACGGTGATCATCCCTGAGAAGAACAATAAAGACCTGGTGAAACTACCTCGACAAGCGAGAACTGCGTTGAACATCCAATTGGTCGAGCACATGGATGAGGTGCTCATGATGGCTTTGGTTCAAGAATCGACCGACTAATCGGATTGCTCTACGGTTTGTTGGCGACGTTCATACTGTTTCATAAAACAACATCAACTGACGAGGGCGTCGAGATCGTTACTGACAATTCGATGTCGAAGAATTGGTGAACTATATTAAGGGATGAAGTGAAAGTGGTATCCATCATTCGGTGTAGGATCGTAAGTAGATTTTGTGTCCTATGTATATCAGGTCTGTTATTGTCGGCATGTACGCGCACATTGGTGCCAATTGGTACGAAAACAGTCGCTCTTCCCACCCCAACAAACCAACCACAATTGCAGATTTCTCCGTCTCCCTCAATTGAGATCGGAACGGATCAATACGCAGTTGTCTGGGTAGGTAGTGAAGAAACACTCATCGTCCGTAAGCCGGCGGGTATCTCTGGGACTGCCGTAAGTGAGCTGGCATATGATCAACGGGGTATCAAGCTTACAGGTAGCAGCACTCGATTAGGGAGTTCAACGTGGGTTGAGATTCATACTCCTGCAGGGGGAACAGGTTGGGTAAATGCATGGAACCTGACGGAAGATATCCTCCCCTCACAATTCTGTGAAGATGCAAGGGTGAACAACTTGCTGGAGGTTTTCGTTTCGAGCCTCATCGATGAAGATGCTGAGGCGTTAAACCGCACTGTCCACCCTGAACGTGGTTTGGTCATACGCCACGACTGGTGGAATCCTGACGTTATATTCCTCCCTAATTCAGTGAATGGATTATTTAGTGACCTTACCGAAATCGATTGGGGTGTTCTTGGGGGTAGTGAGTTTCATATACTTGGATCATTCCGACAGATTATATTGCCCCAAATCGAAGATGTCTTCTTCGTTACCCCGGAAAGTAAATGCAATGAAATGATCGCAGGTGTGACCAACCAGGCCGCCATCTGGCCAATAGAGTTGGGCAACATGAATTTCTATGTGTTCCACCGTCCCTCACCTGAAGACGGAAACAGGTACGATTGGCGTACTTTAGCCATTGGAATCGAATATTCAAATAATCAACCAAATATCTCAATTGTCATCCTATACCGGGGGGACATTTAATCCTAAAGGCATTAAATTAATAGACTTGCTCGACCTATGGTTTCACTCGAGTTCTCAGCTGTGCGTATAGTTTGACCCAGACGTGACGCAGCGAAACGCTTATCCAAGATAATCGTATCAGGTCTTTTAGCTCCCCGCGAGCTCCCAGCTCACTGGGAGCTACCTCTTTAAGATATATGAATTTTGATGACCTAGAGAGAGGCATATAAAGTCCAGTGTGCTAATTCCGGTGGGTAATAGAATTTGGCAGGATTGATCGCATTCTTCTGAGAATTTACATCCCCTAAGGGAAGGAATTTGTGATGGCACGAAGGTATTCAGCGAACCACGTAACACAGATTACAGGTGCGTCATCAGGAATTGTTGGAGCAACAGCGAGGTTGATCGCTCAACATGCTGCAATCTTATCTTAGCCGCTCGCCGAATGGGCAAATTTATGGCATTGAATGCGGAACTAAATGAAGTGGAAGGGAGTGGTCGGACAATAAAACAGATCGACGACGTTAATTTCCTGAAGATGCTAATGAGATTAAAACCTCAACCAGCCGTGAGGTCCATTCTTGATCACCAGATCGAGCGAGCCATAGGCCTCGTTTGCTGAGGCGGATGTCCTCCCCAAGATTGAGGACATTGAGATCAACCTTCTCGCGTGGCAAGTGTAGAAGAAGTTGTCCGTTTTCCATCGAGATTGATTCAACGCCAGCTGCTACTGCATATAATCTAATCCGTAATTGGTAAAGGAGATTCTCAACCTCAATCGGTAGTGGCCCAAATCTGTCTTTCAATTCCTCTGCAAGGGATCCAATGCCCTCCAGGCTACGGACTTCAGCCATTCGTCGATAGAGCTGTAGACGAAGCTCTCGTTCCGGAATGTAATCAGAAGGGATCGCGCTTGGAAGGGGAAGTTCAATCATTACTGGGAGCAGCTCGACTAAGTGGGGGAAGCTAGGTGGTTCAGGTGAATCGAGCTTGTACGCATCTTTAAGACGTCGGACAGCTCTAGCTAACAAGCGTGTGTAAAGGTGGAAACCAACAGCTGAGATGTGTCCATGTTGGCGGGTCCCCAGGATATCACCTGCGCCTCTGATCTCTAGGTCACGCATCGCGATCGCGTACCCAGCACCGAGTTGTGAGTGCTCAGCGATTGTTTCCAGTCGGTAAAGTGCCTCCTCTGTGGCACGGTACCTAGGGTGTCGGAAGAAGTACGCATACGCTTGGGTAGCTCCGCGGCCCACTCGCCCTCGAAGCTGATATAGCTGTGCTAAGCCGAAGCGATCTGCACGATCTACGATCAGTGTATTGGCATTGGGAATATCCAAGCCAGATTCGATAATTGAGGTGCAAACGAGAACGTCGATTTCCCCATTGGCGAAGCGTTCCATCGCCACGGATAGCTCTTTTTCGGGCATCTGTCCATGGGCAACAATGATGAGGGCTTCAGGGACGAGCCGACTTAATCGGGTCTTGATCGTCTCGATGGTTTGGACTCTGTTGTGTACAAAATAAATTTGGCCACCCCGATCAAGCTCACGGAGCACGGCCTGTCTGATCATTCGCGGGTCATAAGCTCCCACATGAGTGAGGACGGGCAGACGGGATTCTGGAGGGGTGTTAATGGTTGAGATGTCTCGAGCACCAGCCAAGGCCATAAACAGTGTGCGTGGAATCGGTGTGGCGGTTAATGTGATCACATCAACTTCTGTTCTCAATTGCTTGAGATACTCTTTATGTGTCACGCCAAACCGTTGTTCCTCATCAATGATCAATAAACCAAGATCTTTAAACTGAACATCTGATTGTAACAATCGATGTGTTCCGATGACGATGTCAATCTCACCTTTTGTCAGACGTTGGAGGATTTGCGTCGCTTCACGTCCTTTACGGAAGCGAGAAAGCATTTCAACCTCAACGGGAAAGGCGGCAAGCCTTTGGCGGAATGTATTGAAATGCTGTTGGGCGAGGACGGTGGTTGGAACGAGCATAACAACCTGCTTCCCGTCCATCACAGACTTAAAAGCTGCTCTTAGTGCAACTTCTGTCTTTCCGTAGCCAACATCACCGCAGATCAGTCGATCCATGGGGCGACTGTGTTCCATATCACGTTTAACTTCATCGAGAGCTATGAGCTGGTCATCTGTTTCTTCATAAGGAAATGAAGCCTCGAGCTCGCCCTGCCACGGTGTATCCCCCGAAAATGCGTAGCCTTGGATGGTCTGCCTGCGAGCGTATAGATCGAGGAGCTCACGAGCGATCTCCTCGACGGCTTTACCGGTTGCCAGTTTAGCCCGCTCCCATTCCTGGGTGCCAAGTCGAGATGGGGTAGGATCCGATCCATCTGCGCCGACATAACGAGTGATCCGATCCGCCTGATGGATGGGAACATAAAGCTGATCTCCACCACCGAACTCGATTAAAAGGTATTCTCTTTTCAAACCTTCAAGTGTCCGTTCGACCAAACCGGCGAAATGCCCGATGCCGTAGTCGACATGGACGACCCAATCCCCGGTCTCCAAATCTGCGTACGCGGATTCTGGAGCTTCGGCGATCCTCCGGCGCCTGGGACGAGGGCGCGGTCTTACCCAACCGAAGATCTCAGCATCGGTCAATAGATGAATTCGCTCGCCATCGGGAACATCGAGGAGCCAACCCTCGGAGAGTGCACCGTGGATGAAATGCAGATCTCCTGGCACAAGCGATGACGGGAGTATTTCTATCGCAGGTCTTGGCTTATCGGTTTCTGACCAAAGTTCAGATAACCGGGGAGCTTGTCGGCTGACAACCACGATCGTTTCATGCTGGAGGATACGTTCGACGAGATGATCCATAAAGGGACGCAGCTGGCCACCAAAGCGAGGACCGGGAGTGAAGGAATCCGCCAATTGTATGTCTTCTTCTCCGGAGGTTATGGCCATTCCAAGATCGATCGCCAAACGATCTTCGAGAGTATCGTTGATCTCTGCCAGGGTGAGATACGGAAGAGGGAATGATTTGGATATTATGCCGGCCTGTATTTGATCTTGCCGCTGAGTCAGGGCGCCATCCTCCAATTCGTTCACTGCGTCTTCAAAGACGGTTCGATCGTCAAGCAGGATGATCGAATCTGGAGGGAGATAATCAAGCAGTCCAGTTGGGACGCCGTTCATTAAGGGAAGGAAGAACTCGAGCAGTGGATCAGGGACAGGGCTTGTAATGGGATCGCCTGGTGGGAGCAGGTCGTCCCACTCCTCTCGGTATAGATGCGGCAGCCCTTCACGTGCCGGTGTTAAAAGGATTTCCTCCAGTGTATCAATCGATCTTTGAGAGTTGGGGTTAAAGAGGCGCATGGAATCTAAATCGTCCCCAAAGAACTCCAACCTAGCTGGTTTCCCCTCCGTCGGGGGCCAAAGATCAAGAATCCCACCACGACGACTGAATTGACCCGGTTCGGTGACGAGGCTGGTGTGCGTGTAGCCAATATCTACAAGCATGGTGACGAGCCGATCGAAGCGGATCAAACCTCCTACTTTCAACCAGCGGGATTGAGAGATGAAAGTTCGAGGGAGGATCGTGCGCGTCATGATGGCTTTAGCAGGCGCGAGGATGATTTTCGGCTGATCGAATGAGTTACTGGAAGAACCACCGGGTATTCGATCAGCAGTAAGCGAGGCGAGGCAGGTCACACGACGCCTAATTGTACTGTGTGACCAAACAGCACGCTCATAGAATAAAGGATTCGGATCTGGGAAGGTAAGTAGACTAAGTTCAGGATCCCAGGCTGGAATCTCTTCAGTTAGAGCAATCATGCGGTCTGCGCGTGGGACAAGTAAGACGACGGGTCGTCGTAAGTCACGAGCCAAGGCAACAGCAAGAGGGGGACGAACAGATCGCAGCAATCGGATCTGATGCGGAATCGTCTCATTCTTGATCAGCAGCTGGCATAACCGTTTATATTCCGGTAATTCACGTATATAGGTAAGTAGGGGGGAGAGATTCATCGTTATGTAATTGGCGCATTGCAGGAATTCATCGCTGCCAGAATACCCTCCTGAAGGAACAGGCGAAGGCAGTGATGGGCTCGGTTTAAGGTGTCTTCCAGCACGGGAAGTTCACCTGGCTTGAAATCCAATAGAACATAATCCGCCGCTTCCATCCGACCCGGGGGACGGCCAATACCAATTCTCAGGCGCGGGAATTCCTGTGTTCCCAAATGATTGATGATTGATCGCATTCCATTGTGACCTGCGGAACCGCCAGCTGGCAACAATTTCATGGATCCCAATGGCAGATCGATATCATCTACAATGACAAGTAAATTAGAGGGAACGATGCGGTAAAAATGGGCTAAAAGGCCAACGGAACGGCCTGAGGCGTTCATATAGGTTTGTGGTTTAGCAAGGATAACTTTGTTGCCCTCGAAGAGTCCATCCGTGAAGAGCGCATGTGCCTGCTGGCGCGAGAAGGTAAGGTTGAGATCCTCTGCGATAAGATCGAGCAGCATGAAGCCCGCGTTATGCCTCGTATGTCGATATGCTTTCCCTGGATTTCCAAGACCAACGATGAGGTAGGTCGTTGTTTGGGTTTCAATCATCACTGGTCCCGCCTTCGTCCACCTCGTTCCCGTTCAGACCGCCAGTGAATTCGTCGCATGCGTAATTTTGCCCATCGCAGACTCATTGATCTCCGAACAAATAAATATCCACCCATAAGCAATAAACCTGCTCCACCAAGAATAGCTCCTGTAACGAATATACGACCTACATGGGCCCGTCCATCACTAAAGGAGGGAGGGATCGGCGTTGGTCGTGGTGTTTGTGTCAGCGGGATTAGGGAGGGACTTGGAATCGCAACTTGCATGACTGTGGTAGGCGTTTCTGTTGGTATGGTATTTCGCACACGAAGGTCTGGGACGAACGCTTCCAATGCATTTCCATTTTTGAGCCAAACCCTCAAACGAAGTTGGTAAGTTCCATCCGTGATTCCTGTCGTATCCCAAATTCCCAACCTTCCTTCACTGACGGGGGTTTGGATGGATTGCATGATCGGGAACCATGTATCTTCCGGATTTGGCTGATAGGCAAAAGAAAGTTCATAGGACACAAAGGATGGGTGATCTGCAGATCCTTCTATCGTGATTAAGCCGAAAATCGCCTCACCCGCAACCGGATGCGTGATATCCGCATAACCAGGTGCTTGGGCGTCCGCCTGCAGAGGGAACATGAATGGGATGATGATGATCAACATGAGTAATGTGAATCGAGAAACCGCTAGCATGATGATGGGTTCTCCGTGTTGAACAGTAGGCAATAGATTAGTTTAACATGGCGGAGAAAGTGGGTCAACGCGAGATTGACGTAAGTAGCAACACTCGGTAGAATTCGTAAACACACCGTCGGGGCGTCCCCTACGACGTGGGGAGGCGGCCCTATTTTTCTGTGTGAAAGAGGATAAGATGGCGGAGACATTTACGAACCAGTCAGAAGATGAGATGAAAGCTGAAGTTGTTGATCTGCGGGGTGGGTTGGTCGATACGATCGAGGCAGAAAAAGTACATGTCTCTCAAGGTGGTGCCAACCGGATCTTAGCCTCTGAAGTGGAGTTGGACGTAGGGGGAGCGTTGGTGATCCATGGAGAAAAGATCGAGCTGAAGAGCGGGGCTGCAATTGTGACTCGAGGAGATGAAGTTTCACTCGATAGCAGCAGCACAGGAGCGGTAATTGCTGATAACCTTGAGATGAAAGATTCTCGAGCCGGATTTACGATTGCTCGAACGGTGAATATGGAGAATAGTAGCTCGATCGTTTTACTCGCCAGTGAGGTTAATGGACCCGTTGAAACGATGCTGGACACTCGAGATGCCCTGCTTGCTGGTCTGGTGTCGGGAATAGGTATCGGATTGGTTTTTATGGTCTTCAGGTTGCTTGCCCGGCGTCGATAAATTGATAGAGGATGCTTGATGAGCCTCAAGGAACGAGGGTAACCCAGGGTGGGTGAGAGGCGTTTCCAAGGAGGGAAATGATGAGCGAATACAAGTTAAACGCGGAAAAAAGAGAGGTCATTGGTAAGAAAGTCAAGGCTCTGCGTCGGCAGGGTCGCTTACCAGCAGTGCTTTACGGGGTTGGGATGGAACCGCTGCCGATCGAGCTCGATGCGAGGGAGGCGAGCAAAGTTCTTTCAGGTGTTAGTGGTTCTACATTGGTGTCTCTCTCCGTCGATAAGGATCAACATCAGGTATTGGTGCGCGATGTCCAACGCGATGTGATACGCAGAGATATGATGCATGTCGATTTCTTAAAGGTAGCCATGGATGTCACCATTCGTACCGAAGTTCCAGTAGATCTTGTCGGTGAAGCTCCTGCTGTCAGCGAAAAAGGCGGCGTGCTGGTCACAGAACTGACAGAAATCGAAATTGAGGCTTTGCCATCAGATTTGCCGGATCGCATTACGGTCGACCTTAAGCCCTTGGTTGAGATTGAAGACACCATTGTAGTTGGAGATCTGTTTTTCGGTGAGGGAGTGGAGGTTTTAACCAGCCCTGATGAGGTTCTTGTACGCGTGATGTACCAGATGGAAGAGGAAATCGAAGAAGAGGAAGAGATCGAAGAACTTATTCCAACGGAATTGGAACCCGAACTTGTCGAACGCGGAAGGAAGGAAGAGGTTGGAGAAGGGGAAAAAGCAGAAGAAGAATAAAATCGGATATTTTCTACCGCCAGATTATGTTTGTATTCGAAGAATAATGATCAATACAGCATCCCGCGAGCTTCAAGCTCGCGGGATGCTTGTTGATACCTTCCACGCCCAGGAATGATCGTAAGTACCTTAGCGCTTATCCTTCCGATGATGTCAACTCATACGGCTACCGCAACACTTCGAGTAAGTGAACGGTTATTCGAGCCGTGGCCCCCCAGATGACTTCACCCTCATAAGGTCGAAAGAAATGGACAGGTACACTTGGCCAAGGACCCTCTGGTTTCCATTCTTTAATCTCGAGATTATCCGGGTTTGCCAGCCAATCCAATGGGACGCTGAAGATCAAGGCGACCTCTTCTTCGTTGAGATTGAATTGATATGGCCAAGGGATCGTGCCTACTATAGGGACGACGATGAAATTCGTGACGGTCGGCATTGGCTTCAATGCCCCAAGAACGTGGACATCTTCTGACTGTATCCCGATTTCCTCTTCAGTCTCACGTAAAGCTGCCTGCAACGGACCCTCGTCTTTGGTTTCGATTACCCCTCCAGGAAATGAAACCTGGCCTTGGTGATCCTCAACCGATTCAGTCCGTCGTGTATAGAGCACGTGCCAAATCCCCCCTTTGTTGAAGATCGGTACCAATACCGCTGCAGGACGGGCGGAGGATTCAGAATTGATGTGCGATGGCACTGGTGATAATTGCTTACGTAAAATGTCTGGCAATTCTGGCATCTGAATGGTCTAGGTTTTAGCTTCGAGAATGCTACCGCAATAGGTGCAACTCGCTTGTTGATTATCGAACCACTCCACTTCATCCGGCAGGACGTTTCCGCCACAATATGAACACTTCGCTGGCAATTGAGGTTTCTCGGTGGGGGTAGAAGCGGATGCTAATGATAATCCATATGTAGCGAGCAGATTCTTTATTTTCGCCTCAAAGGTCACTGCCTGGTCAGTGAGACCGTGCTCCTTGAGTTCAGTTAGGATGCGCTGACTGACCACTGGTAGGCGTCGAAGTTGCTTCATCCGCACCATCAAATCCAGACCTGTGTTCAATCGTTGCACACCGCGTTCTATATCACCTGCTTTGATCCAAGCTCGACCGGCTTGAAGATATAACTGAGGAGCACGTGGGGCTTCTCGTTTTGACCCCTGCTCGGCTAATTTATCGAAGATGACAGCAGCTTTAGAAGGCTGGTTTTGTTCCATTAACTCGTGAGCCTGTTTCAGTTGACGCAGTGCCTCACGGGCAGCTGGTGGGAGATCTCTTGGGTACCTTCGATCTGTAGGGAAAGGCCGTCTGCGTCTTAGTCTGCGAAAGATAGGCATCATTCATTGTCCTTTGGTTAATCTAAAAGGGATGTCCGCAAACTCAGTCATTATTCTTAGGTGGAATTCTACGCATTGACATTTTGGCTGCTGTTTGGTTGAACAGCCATAGGAATAACCGGCCTGGCGAAGATTAGATATCCTGTATGGGCGACCATTCGATCGGTTGGTCGCAATCGATCCGCGACGGGTTTATAAAAGCGGATATAAATTTCACATACATCGATGAGATCAAAATCATGACGGGAAAGAGCTTCGAGTAAAGCGCTCACTTGATTGGTAGTAGGCAGGATGGCCCCAAATCTGCCGTTATTACTTAATGTAGATTGAACCTGAGAAAGAAATAAATGCGGAGAAGGTAAGTCTAAGAAGAGCGCCTCGACATCTTTTTCATCAAATCCTTCAGAGATATCTCGCGTTCGGAATTCAACACGTCCCTCCAACCCCACACGTTGTAGGTTCTGGCGGGCTAGCTCTTGAAGGTCCGCCCTTTTGTCATACGATATCACTTTCCCTTCAGGACCGACGATCCAAGCGAAAGCAGTGGCAAGTGCTCCAGACCCCGTTCCAGCTTCGAGGATCGTCTGACCTGGTCCAGCGGAGAGGCGGAGGAGAATATAACCAATATCCTTTGGAAAGATGATTTGTGAGCGTCGTTTTGTGTGGAGCAATATATCCCGCAATGACGGTTCGACGAGGTAATGGTTGATTCCTAGATGACTTTGAATCTCTGAGCCCCAAGGGATGCCAATTAAATTGTCATGTTGCATCACCCCGCGGTGCGTCTGAAGTTCACCCCCGGATTCCAAGTGAATAAAGTATCGTTTTTGATCATGGGACACAATCATCACCAGATCGCCCGATTTGGTTTGTTTCACCATCCCCTCCAGAATACTGCTACAGAGATCCTTGAGATTTACTTAAGTTCCGTTTTCTTTCGCACCCATCCAACACAGCTGCAGACACTAGACGTTATGGCGAACCTTTAGGCTTAAGGCTCATCCATTCTAAGCCTCTGTTACGCATGGTGCAAACTAGTTTATCTTCGGCTCTTTTCTCGCGATAACCCTGAATACGATGGCACGCTGCTGAGTTACTTCCTCCAAATGCGCTGTAAAACCATGATCTAGGAAAGGCTGGTCCCAACCTCTTTTAAATCCACCCGTTTGGCCTGTAACCCTATAAAGCCAAGCTGCAAATCGATCGTGAAGACCTCTACCCGTTATCCTTACGGACCCGACGATAACGAACATGCCTTCTGATTGTAGCACTCGATGTGCCTCACTTAGGGTGGCGGGATCAAAGATGTAAGCACTGGGAAAGGTGCATAAGATGGCCGAGAAACGTCCATGAGGGAGAGGTAATCGTTGAGCCTTTGATTGGATGATGAGGGGGTGATAGCCACTGCGCTGTAAACGTTTTTTAGCTGTTCTTGTCATCTGTCTCGAGGGGTCGATTCCAAAGACTTTACGATCCGATTGCATCAACTTAAAGACGAGGTAACCCGTGCCATGACCAATTTCAAGAATGTCGCCTTCTGGCAGGTCCTCTAACGCAGCTGATTGCCAATCTCGCCACTGACCCATAGAAGATATCCAAGCGACAAGATCGTAAGTCCATGCAAAGGTTGTGTAAAGCTTTTCAAAGAAAAAACGCAATGCTGCTCTTACGAGTTTCTGGCTTGGGGGTTCCATGCATCCCTATACGTAGCTAGGCGAATATTAGATTGTTCAACTGCTTTGAGAACACTATGGTGGGTTAGGATCGAGAGTTCTTCTTCACGCTCTCGAACATAGCCGCTTTCAGTTCGTAACGTATCATCCACTTGGCCTGGATGGCACATCAGTTCACTAACACCAGGTTCTAGGTTGTTAATACGATACAACAAGTTGTCCAATGTAGCACCAGGTCCGAAGAAGCTAGCAAGAAAATGATCAGGATAACAGACCTCGGATGAGTTTAACCGATCCATTGCGCCTTGTGATGCGAAAGTGAGTGCATTTGGCGGATATATAGCGATAAGAAGTTCACCTGGAACATCTGATGGGAACGATGGGCGAACACCGCATCCATACTCTTCAGCTAACATGATATAGATTTCCCACAACTCTAGGTTCAATGCGACGATGTGGTTGTGGCTGTCGAGATGGTCGAGTGAGGCGCCTGTCGAAAGGAAGGCTTCAATTTGTGCTCGAAACTCCATTTCTACTTGAACGGTCTCAACACGATCTGGAGCTGCCAGAATCGTATCTCGGTCCAAGAATCGATCCTTCGAATCAAGCAAAGATTGGACCTCCTCAGCGGGGGCGCAGGGAGGACCGGTGGAGAGATTCAGGTGAACGCCTAGACCAAGAGTTGGACATTCGTCTCGAGCTCTTCCAACCTCTTCAATTGCTCCGGGTAGATTTGTCATTACGGTTGTGGTGGTGACGACACCTGAGAGGTGAGCTTCTCGGATACCAGCTGATACACCCGGTGATCGACCATAGTCATCCGCATTGATGATCAGCGTTTTGGTCATGGAACGATAATATCCAACGTATTGCTGAACAGCAGGGTCATGAATGTGGGTTCCCCTGACCACCTTTGGCAAGAGGCCAAGCATTCGTCGGCGGGTAGATGCGTAGCCAACGACGAAGGTTAACAATCCGTCGGTTGGGTCCGCTCCGGGAGCCATGTGGAAGATTCCCCCAGTGATGGGACAATTTCCAACTGAGACCAAGCTAACAGGTCCTTCGTAGCGTCCATCATCCCACTCCAGACTCATCGTCCATTCTGGCTTCTGGTTGATGGCACGTAAGGCAGCCACCAGATAGCGTATCACGCCTCGAAGCCTTACCATCTGGATGTTGTAAATCGTGACCAATGGCTCGAGCCCGACTGCGGAGTTGTTATCAAAAACCCAATCGTTCGCCTTGCCTAAATCAATGCGACGGGTTTTACCACCCGCGATGGCACGAGCGGCTTCCGTTAAATCAAGGGGCATCTTCAGGTTGACAGGCAGATCGTTGGCTGTACCTAAGGGCAGGATACCTAATGGACCCAACACGCCTTCTTGGTCGGCGCGGTGAAGTCCATTAACCACCTCACCGAACGTGCCATCGCCACCGGCGGCGATGATCGGACTGAACCCCTCTCGTGCTGCTGTCTCAGCTAAATCAACAATCTGATCTGGTGTTTCGGATTGAACAAGATCGTATTCGATACCAGCAGCTTGCAGTGTCTGCTCAACTTCAGGTTTGCGGCGAAGTGCATTCCATCGTGCTGCATACGGATTGTAAATAACTTTAGCGGTCATGTTTTATCTCAAGTGGGGCAGAAAGATCATGGCTAAGCTGAGGAAGAGGGCAAACCCTACACTATCGGTTACAGCGGTAACCAAGACGGAGGACGCTAAGGCAGGGTCGAGGCGCAAGACTTTAAGCCCCACAGGGACAAGTGTCCCAAAGATTCCAGCAACGAGCATATTCCCAAGAAGCGCTAATCCAAGTACCAACCCCATCACTGCATTTCCCTTCCATAAATAAACTCCAAAACCTGCTGCGACACCAACGAATGTCCCTTGTAGGAGTCCGATGGCTGCTTCCTTCAAGATAGTGCGCCATGCTCCATCCATTTCCAATTCGCCAAGTGCGATTGCTCGAACGATGATCGCTAGACTCTGGGTTGCGGAGTTACCACCAAGACCAGCCACAACGGAGAGAAATACCGCGAGGACAGCGACTTGAGCGATGATCGATTCAAATTGGGAGATTACCCAAGATGCGAAGAATGCCGTGAGCGCATTAAGATAGAGCCATGGTAGCCGGCGGCGAACGGATAAGCCAATCGAACTATTAATCGAGAGATCTGGATCGGATACATTGGCTAATCGATAGATATCCTCAGTGGCCTCATCTTCGAGAACGTCCACCAGATCGTCGTAGGTAATGACACCCATCAGAACACCGGTAGGATCAACAACCGGAAGAGCAGCTAAATCATAGCGGACCATTAAACGAGCTACTTCTTCTTGGTCTGTATCAGCACTGACATGGACCACATTGGGGTCCATGAAAGTTTCTATCCTTTTTTCTGGTTCAGCGATGACCAGTTCTCGAAGACCGACAACTCCAACCAACCGTCGGTTTCGATCGATCACATTCAAGTAATAGGGGGTTTCTTCTTCAGGGCTTATTTCCCTGAGGAAGCTGATGGCCTGTAATGCAGTAGTCTGTGGACGAAGAGCGATGTAGGACGTTGTCATCAAGCCACCGGCGGTTTCGTCAGGATAGCCTAATAGCGGGATAACCTCATTGGCATCCTCCATCTCCGCCAATGCCTCCGCCACTCGTTGAGGTGGCAGATCACCAAGCACATCAGCAGCTTCATCCGGTTCCATCTCATCGAGGACATCAGCAAGCCGTTCAGTGGGCAGCACCTCGGCCACATCTGCAGCCTCATCGTCCTCCAGCTCTTCCAACAGATCGGCCATCGTCGAGATGTCAAGACGCGGGAGAAGAGTAGCTTGGTCTTCATCATCAAGGTCGGAAAAAGCCTCAGCTCGATCGGCTGGATGCAAGCGGATAAGAGCCGCGATTGCATCTAGGACATTTCCTGATTCTAAGGCTGTCCTGACTTCATCCAATGTGAGGTCGATCTCCTTCTGTTCCAACGACGATCTCCCTTCACTCGATAGGTACTACTTCGATGCCAGCTTTCTCTAACCAAGAGATAGCATTTTCGATCACTTGGTCCTCACCTAAAACCTCTACCTCAAGCCAGCCTTCCTCAAGCGTTATTTGAGCTCGGTAAATGTTAACCGTGAGTTCGTAGCTAAGAATCAATTGATTAAGGATGGGTCGGCGGAGAAGGGAGGGCGGGTAAATTAGGCGTAGCGTGCGAGTGGGCATGTAAGCCTCCCTGCATACGGCACAAGCCAATAGTCGGCTATTTAGATTCCGCCTGGAAATTCGATTTTAACATTGGGGCTGAAGGGTGTCAAAGTGGGGTTTTCGAGAGTTGGATTATCAAGCGGAGGTTAGGCTGAGGAAGCTCATCGAACCTAGTCAAGCATCAAAGGATGACACCGAGTGTCCATGTTGAAGTAAAGGCGACTGGCCAATCTCCCTTACAATGTTTTTTGATTTGTTTCTGAATAACCATCTTTAAAACTAGATATTGGGGCAATTCACCGTTCGTGCCGCGAGAACCGGCCAGGGTGCGAGACGGCATGAATTGCCCATATATGGATTAGGCTCCCCACTTAATTATTCAGCAAGCTCAGGATAGACCTCTGGATAGGTAGAACAAATACTTAGGTCATGCAATCCACAGTGAGGCGCTTATGATGTTTGATCTGGTCACTTTCTGCGACGTCCGCCCATACCGCCAACGATGCTTATCCAGTAGAGAAGCTGGAGGATTGCGGCCGCTAAAGCAGCGATGTAGGTGAAAGCAGCTGCGTTAAGTACGGCCTTAACCCCTCGTTTTTCTTCCTCTGATGTGATCAATCCACTCGAAGTGAGAAGCGCTTGGGCACGAGCAGAGGCGTTGATCTCAACAGGCAATGTGGCCAAGGCAAAGATTGCACCTAAAGCAAATGCCCCAACACCAAGCCAAGCCAACTGGGTTCCGAACACACCTCGGATGAGAATACCGATGATGATCATGATCAAACCCAGATTGGACCCAATGTTTACGGCTGGTACTAGAGCCGCCCGAACACGGAGTGGGAAGTATTCATCTTTATCTTGCAGAGCGTGTCCAATCTCATGAGCTGTAATCGCTAAGGACGCGATCGACTCACTTTGAGCAACGCCAGGTGAAAGACGCAGGATTTGACGACGAGGATCATAGTGGTCACTTAATGCTCCACGAGACCCCTCCAATGAGACTTGATGCAGTCCACCATATCTGAGTAGGCGGCGGGCTGCCTCAGTGCCATTGACGCCTCCGCTATTTCTGACCTGACTCCACTTGCGGTATGTTGAGTTGACCCAAAATTGGGCAAGCATGACCAGTAGGAAGCCTGGCAACATATAGACAATGTAAGTTGGATCCCAAAGAAACATGCTTTCACTACCTCCTGAATACTCTTTTTTTTTACGATCAATCTTGAGTGGAACCTCCACTTGTGATCAACAAGTCGAGAGCTTTTTCAAGTTGAACATCTCGATCGGCCTCAATATCTTCGTCCGTCGGGATGATCTCTATGTCAGGGACCAAACCGATTTGATGGATTTGCCGACCATTCGGCGTATACCAACGAGCAATGGTCACCCGTACCGCACCGTTATCGCCGGGGAGGGTGATCCAGTTTTGAACCGAACCCTTGCCAAAGGTCGTTTCGCCGACCAACAACCCGCGTTCGTAGTCTTGGATAGCACCGGCGACGATCTCCGAAGCGGAAGCTGATCCTGCGTTAACTAGAACCACGAGCGGTATCTCGGTCGCCAACCCACCAGGATCAGCTTCATAGATCTGCTCACTCCCGTCGCCGAATTGTTCAACCATAATCACACCCTCTGCTATAAACTCCGAGGCAACCTCGATTGCTGTTGTTAGAAAACCACCCCCATTGAGCCGCAGATCTAGAATTAGCCCACGCGGATTTTGGGCCATGAGCGTTTCCAGCGCTGCACGTAAGTCGTCCGTTGCATCGGTACTGAATTGCAACAAATGGATATATGCGATTTCCCCTTCAAGCATTTCACTTTCAATGCTCGGGATGACGATTCTTTCTCGCACGATCTCAACATCGAATAATTCAGGTTCTCCCTCACGACGTATCGTAAGTCGCACGGTCGTACCTGCAGGACCAAGCACACGACGGATCACAACGTTCCCATCGACACCGGTCATGTCTTCTCCGTCGACTGCAACGATCTCGTCTCCCGGTTTCAATCCTGCTCGTTCGGCTGGAGAGTCCTTCATGGGTGAGACGATGGTGAGGAATTCAGCATCTGGATCGACCCAAGAACCTATTCCCTCATAAGAACCATCCAGAGGGATATTCGCCTGCATGTATTCATCGGGGTCCATGTAGGATGTGTGTTCGTCGTCGAGCGAGTCGAACATGCCCCTAATCGCACCGCGCATCAACTCAACGTCGTCTACTGGCTGATCTACAAATTCGTCATGAACGATCTCCCACGATGCCCAAAATGGCTCAAAAAGGGCCTCCAAGTCCTCAGACGGCGTTGGGACTGGGATCGTTGTCCCGGTAGGAGGTGGTGTCCTTGATTGAGATAGGATTCTATCGAGACCCGATGAATCATCATCGATCTCTGAATACGCCCTACCGACAGCGATACCTGCCGAGAAAATGATTACTGCACCGATCAGTCCACTCAGTGCAAGGGGGATCATCCATTTCATACGAGACGACATCGTATCTTCTCTCCTGAACAAATACTTCTTTATTGTTGAAAACATACCATAGGAATATAAGAATAATATGAAAATCGGATATTATCGGTTGACATTAATGCCATGTTTGAGACACCAGGTTGATATAAGATCCTCATAGGCTTCGTTACCCACTGCCTCTGTGTAATCTAACGTCGCGAAACCATCAAGGGGGTAATTCGGATGGCAGGAGGTTGGCCACGCACCGCCAGGTGTTTCAACCACAGCGTCGACGACAATGCCGAAGATATCCGCTTTGGTCAGCTGAGGAATGATCTTCTCTGTGGTGATGATGACCTTCTCTGCCACGAGTGTCAACTCTCGATCCACACCTAAATTTCCTCCGATGATTGCATTCCCTTCAGGATCGGCTTCTAAAGCATGAATTACCGCAACATCACATTCGATGGCGGGAAAGGCCGTAAGTTCCCGCCCAGTGTACGGGTCATTAATCGATTTGACGTCTGGACGTAGGTTTAGTAAATCCGTTCCTTGCCACGCAGTTGAGGGCATAAAGCCGATACCAGCCAACGTGGCTCGGATACCGTACGCAATGCTCGCTTCGGTTTCTTCAATAATTTCGATGCCACCCTTGCCCGCGGCTGAAGTGAAATGTGGAGCCAAGCCGAAACCCTCTAAACCAAAATAACACGTGCGTATCTTGGAGACCATTCCTTCACCAATGAGAATATCACTCTCTATACCTGCGGTAAAGCAAAGCAGTGTAAGATTGTTCGGGTGTGATTCGGCTCGATAACGGGCGAGAAGTGCAAGTGCAAAAGCCATCGGTCTACGATAGAGGGTCACGCCTCCAAACGCTAGTCGACATCCTTCGTCCGGCACAAGATCGACGGCTTGCTTAAGATCAATGATTTTTTCAGAACTCATTATGCAGCCCCTTTTGATGATCATCCGATTCTAGATTGGCTACCTTCTCTCGAAGTTCAGATAAGGCCTCGTCTTCATCTTTCCACGGATTCGCCATCTTTTTCAAGGTGTCTTGAAATATAAAAATCTGCCCTTTACCTCGGTTACGAAGGAAGGAAAGTGCGAGGCCAATATTGAATAGTATCACCAGCGCGACAATAGCTATGACGATCAAAAGCCCATTATTCGTGTCCATCTGCTTTCATCCATGACTCCCCTGAAGAAAGTCAACCACGAGAGGAGGATTGGTATATGTGGTGCGGGCCTAGCACACACCAACAAATTTCCCCCTCCCTATTCTTCGAGGGTAGTTCTTTCAGTGCACTTATCCAGATGATCGAGACCGGGTACAGTGTGAGTCAATTGCGTGATGATGTTGATCTGGAAATCGATACTCGGATCGGGATCTTCCTCACCGACGAGAACAGTGGTCATTCCCATCGCTCCACCGGGGATTAGATTTCTAGATCTGTCATCCACCAGCAAGCATGCCGATGGATCAATTTCTCCGGTCAACGATAGCGCACGAGAGTAGGCACTAGGTTCTGGTTTGTTATGGTAATCCAGGGTGATGATATCGATCACTTGGTCAATCTGCTTCGCGATGTCCAATCGGTTGAGTACGCGCTCGGCGTGATCGCAACTGGCATTGGTGAAGATAACACGCTTTTGAACTACATTGGTTAACATTTCACGAAGCGCAGGATCAGGTTGGAGAAAGGCGTCGATGGGAACATCATGGACGAAATCAAGGTAATCCAAAGGATCCACGTTGTGGTGTAGCCGGAGTCCGTTAAGCGTGGTTCCATAGGCCTGATAGTAATCCTTGCGAAGTTCATTCGCTTTCTGTGACGAAATGTCCAGCCGATCCGTCATGAAGGTTATGATACGGTCACCGATCGCCTGCCATAAACCACAAGTGCTGGGATAGAGCGTATCATCAAGATCTAAGAATAGGATGCGATAGATAGACATAAGCGAGGAGTATCACCAATCCATGGTTCCAACGACACCGAGTACAGAAGATCGATTGGGTCAAAGATTCACAGGAAACCTGTCTTAAAGAACGATTTGGGGCAGTATAGTGTGCTGGCAGATGGGTGTCAACCACTGACACGAGGGTTATAATCTTTATTCGTAGTGGAGGTTTTCCTTGCCAATTAAAGTATTATCTGAAGAACTAGCCTTAGCCATTGCGGCTGGGGAGGTGGTTGAGCGTCCGGCATCCGTGGTTAAGGAGCTGCTGGAAAACTCATTGGATGCTGGTGCGCGTCGAATTGAAATCCTCACCGAGGGAGGAGGACGTGAGCTCATAGAGGTGTCTGATGACGGATGCGGTATCCCAACAGCGGAAATGCCGCTGGCCGTGGCTCGCTTTGCCACTTCGAAACTGAGCACGATGCAAGATCTTTTTGCCATCGAATCGTTGGGTTTTCGCGGTGAGGCTCTTGCCTCCATTGGCGCAGTGGCTCATATAGAATTGATCTCTCGCTCAGTAGATGAAATCAACGGAACACGCTTGATCGTGGATGGAGGGCAAGTAGGAGAACCTCATTCTATTGGCACACCACAGGGAACTTTAGTGAGGGTAAGGGACCTATTCTTCAATATGCCTGCCAGGAGAAAGTTCCTGAAGAAGGACACAACGGAACGACGCAGGATCATCTCACTGGTGTCTCGATATGCCCTTGCTTATCCGGATGTCCTCTTTAAGCTCACACAAGAGGGTCGCGTTGGTTTTCAGTCCTCGGGTAGTGGAAAAACGCGCGAAACATTAGCGGCTGTATTTGGCATAGAAACGGCTCGTCAGATGATCGCGCTCTCAACGACAGCAGATGCACCGGTGAAAGTTGAAGGATACATCAGCCCTCTCTCAGTCCATCGGGGAAGCAGGAGGGGGATGACATTTTTTATCAACGGTCGCTATGTTCAAGATGCGAGTCTTTCAGCAGCAGTAACCCAGGCTTACCACGGTCTTTTAATGGTAGGACGATATCCGTTAGCCGTCATCTTTCTGGACCTTCCTCCAGGTGATGTAGATGTCAACGTGCATCCGGCAAAAGCCGAGATACGATTTCGGAATCCGGACATTGTATTCTCTGTCGTACAACGAGTCGTTCGGGCTACGCTTCTTGGCCAAACACCCCCGCCGGCCATCGACCTGCAACGTGGTTGGGGTCAGGCAGATCGTTCGCGAGTGATAAGTCCTGATTGGGCGCTGTCAACTACGGAGATTGAGAAAGTTGAGACGATCCGAGGCGCGCAGCCAACTTTACCTAGAGGTGATTTACCACTCCTACGCGCTATTGGCCAGGTCGGTGCTTCGTATCTTGTTGCCGAGGGTCCGGATGGATTGTATCTCATTGATCAGCATGCTGCGCATGAGCGTGTGTTGTTCGAAGCTCTCATGGAAGCAAGTACACAGGGGGAGATTGAATCCCAGGCTCTCTTGGAACCCATAACCATTGAATTTACGCCAACCCAAGCAGCGATCCTTGAGGAAAACCTTGAGGTCATGAAGCGCTTGGGTTTTGAAATCGAACCTTTTGGGCAGAGAACGTACCGAGTGAGATCGTTACCCGATCTGTTAACCAATGTCGCGCCTGAGCAAGCTCTGAGATCGGTTGTGGAGGATTTTGAAGAGGATGAAACGCCTTTAATGGCGGAGACTGAAGCGCGTCTCGCAGCGCGGGTGTGCAAACGCGCTGCGGTTAAGGCGGGACAGGTTCTCTCACTGGTCGAGCAGCAGCAGTTGTTGCGAGACTTGGAAGCGTGCCAATCCCCACGGACATGTCCCCATGGGAGACCGACGATGATCCATCTGTCGGTCGAGGCGTTGGAGAAGCAGTTTGGTCGGCGCGGTTAATGGATTGAGGAGCGGGTTAAGATTCTGCGGATGCTCCCAGAGGTAATCGTAAAGTAAAAGTGCTTCCTTGATCCAGCACGCTTTCAACTTCAATGATTCCGTTATGGTTTTGAGCGATCCTCTGAGCGATCGCCAGACCGAGACCCGTTCCGATGGCTCCGGTTTCCTGATCTGGTACCCGGTAAAAGCGATCAAAGACACGCGATAGGCTCTCAGGGGGGATGCCCTTTCCAGTGTCTTTGACGGAAAGTAGAAGCTCATCCTCCTCGTTCTGAAGCGAAACCAGAACCTGGCCTCTCTGATGATTATATTTAATCGCGTTGGTAAGCAAGTTAAGCAGAAGTTGCTTTAGACGATTTCGATCTCCTAGAACAGGCTGCAGACTACGATCGATCTCTGTTGCGAGTGTGATCCGCTCAGCTTCTGCTTGAGGGCGGATGATCTCCAAACATTCGCGGATTAGTCCTTCAAGGTAAACAGGCTCACGCACGAAGGATATTCGACCCGATTCAAGTCGCGCTAAATCCAAGAAATCGGTCGCCATTTCGTTTAGACGCTGGACCTCACCATATATCGTACGGCTAAGTTTATCCCGCTGGTCGTCCTCCAATTCGGGGCGTTGAATCAGGTGAGCCGCAGCCGTCAAAGCAGCGAGTGGTGTGCGGAGTTCGTGAACCATTTCAGCCACGATATCGCTTTGTTGGAATAGCCGGGTGTTCTCGATCGCGATCGCCGCTTGAGCAGCCAAGGATTGCAGTAGCCGGAGATCCATTTCCTGGAAGGTGCCCTCCAGCTTATTAACGACCTCGATCACTCCTAGGGTTTTTTCCTTAGCTTGTAAGGGGACTCCCAGGATGGAACGAGTCTTAAAGTGGGTCAGCACATCAACTTCGCGGAAAAATCGAGGGTCAGACTTGGCATCCTCGACTAATAATGGCTTATTGTTGGTGAAGATCCAACCGGCGATACTGGATTCGGTCGGGATGGCGGTTCGTTTTTCTTGTTCATTCAAAGGGCCTGTAGCCGCCTGAAAATAGAGTTGATGGGTTTGTGGATCGTAGAGCAAGAGTGAAGCCCCCTCGCTCTCAGTCAGCTCTTGAGCAGCATCGACAATGTGCTGCAGCAAAGTACTCAAGTCAAGCACGGATACCAATTCGGATGCAATTTCAAGTAGACGTGCATACCGCTTCAGCAAACGGGGATAATTGGTGATCGCGGAGATCTCCCGAGCAGTTCTGTCGGCTTCCATCTTACTCACCTAGGACCTCGGAAACTAAGCGCGGCAAAACCACCGCCACATCTTCACGGAAAATCACATCGGCGCGTTCATCAAGGTAGGTTGGATAGTTGTTGACGATGATCAAACGGGCACCGGCATTTAGTGGTCCTACTGGGAGGGAGGCAACGGGTACCACCTCAAGTGAAGATCCTGCGATGATGATTAGGTCACTTTGAGAGAGTAAATTCGCAGCTCCCATGAAAATATCATAAGGAAGCTGTTCTTCAAAAAGGACAGTGTTTGGTTTCAGGACACCGCCACACTCGGGGCAGTGAGGTGTTTCTCCTGTGTTGATGAACTCTTCGATGAAACCGTTGGTAGAATGACAGCTGTAGCAAGATACGCAGGTCGCCTCTCGCAAGTGACCGTGAACTTCGAATATAATCTCAGATCCCGCACGGCGGTGAAGGTCATCGATGTTCTGCGTGACGATCCCAGCAAGGAGCCCAGCTTTTTCGAGACGTGCTAGCGCAAAATGTGCAGGATTGGGTTCAGCCTCGATCATGGTAAGCGCAAGTGGTTGGATCCACTTATAGAACTTATCAGGGTCGTATCGGAAAGCGGAGAGCGAAGCTACTTCCATCGGATTGTAACGTTCCCACAAACCTGACCCTTTTGAGCGGAAGTCGGGGATTCCAGATGGCGTTGAAATCCCAGCCCCTGTGAACGCGACAGTATGTTTCGCTTGTTGAAGTAGTTGAGCTGCTTGTGAAATTCGTGAATCCGGAACCATGGTTGTCAAGAAGTGACTCGCCCTTCTTCGGCGCGGAGGTGAACCGCAACACCCTGGGCAAGCTTTCTGATCTGGTCACTGACCAAGCTGTCGGGATGCGATAGGACGAGAGGCATTGTTCCCTGGGAAGCTTGATGTGCCTGTTCTGGCGCTGGTGAAACGATTCCGGCCAACTCAATCCCGAGATCAGTCTCGACTTGTCTCCACGGTATTTGTAGGCTTGTTCGAACACGGTTTATAAGTGCGAGGCTGATCTTGTGGCGACTGATTCCATCGGACACGACTTCTTCCAATAGATTTTGCGCCATCATGTTCGTTGGGTAAACAGGTTCGACAACGATGACAATTCGATCACAGAGCTTGAGGATGGGTTTAGCATAGGCTCTGAGGCTAGATCCGAGATCCAAGATCAACGTTGTGCACATCGAGGCTAAGTTGTCTAGTACAGCCTCCATCTGGGGGATCGCCTGTTCAAGTTCTACCTCTCTTGGATGAGGCGAGGCTGCTAGCAATCGAATGCCGACGTTATGGCTTAGGATCTCCGATTCAACTGAACGAAGATGAATGTCTTTTAATGATCGGCGTAATAAATTGCCAAGACCTTCTGGATTGGTGAGGTTGAGTTCAAAAGCTAAGGTTCCTCTGCCGGGATTGAACTCGGCTAAGATAACGTCATGGCCATCCCTTTGTAGTAATAGGCTAATGTTAAGGGCCAGTGTTGTAGTACCGATACCCCCGCGTGCTCCTATTAATGCTACGATGGTGGCTTTCTCTGCGCCTGCCGCTCGTGCTTGTGCTGATCGAGCCAATACCGCTTTCACATGTGCCGTTAGTTCGGCTGGATGTGTTGGTTTGGTCAAATAATCATCGACACCTGCTTCAAAGCCGGCGACCTTATCATCAACCATGGTCTTGGCTGTAAACATGATGATGGGTATATGAGCCAATGAAGGGTCGGCTCGAAGACGTCGGGTGACTTCAAAGCCGTCGAGATCGGGCATCATCACATCAAGCAGGATTAAATCCGGTTGTTCTGATGTCGCTTTCGCAAGCCCAGAAAGACCGTCGCTCGCGACTGCGATCTCGTAGCCTTGCCTCTCTAGCATCAGCCCGACTAATTTCAGCGTGTCAATATCGTCGTCGATAAAGAGTATCTTATCCGCCATACTTCGAACTCCGGCAGAACATAATTGACATATCTTAGGGCAGTCTAGCATAAAGCTAATGGGTCGGCAAGATGGACTAAGGGAGGATATTGGGAATACTTAGGAAAATGGGTATTGAGTACTGTACAAATAGCAAAAACCAGGAGAGTTTCGCTAGTTGTGGAGGATGAATCGCCGATGCTATAATCCTCAACGGTGGAAGGAAGAAGAGGGTTGTATGAGGGTTGAGTTGTGGGGGCTGGGAGGGGGACCTAATTTCCAAATCCCCCTTCGTTGGTCAGGCATTGTAATTCTGGTTGTAGAAGGCATCGTGATCTTGAGCCTGATCCTCTTTCATTTCCGTCGGATAAACTGGCGAGTGAAGCTCAGAAGCAGGTGGCATTGGTTGATCCTGCTGTTTCTTATCGTGATCTCCCCGATTGCATCCGAAGCGCTCCTTGTGCGTCTTCCCTTATCAGAGACAGTGGTCATACCAGGAGTCTCCCTTGAACCTAAGAGCCCATCTTTTTCGGTTTTCGGCGCGCTTCCCTGGATGCTCGCAGCGGGATTGTTAGGGCAGTGGCAAGCAGTTGTTGTGGCTCTTGTCGGAGGTCTGGCAAGGGGTGGCTGGGAGACATTCCGCATCCTCACACCATTCCATTTCATGCTGCAGGCAGCACTTGTCGCATGGTTGCTCCGGCGAGATTATATGGAGTGGGCAGGTCGCGCGGCTCGTAACCCGATCGTCGCTGGCATCATCGGTGGCTTTGTATTGGGTTTGTTGCAAACCGTAGAACTTTTTGAATACAGCGGAGGCAGTTTATACGACGGTCTGGATTACGCGTTGACTCTTGTGAATCCAACAATCATTGCCGCGACAATCGAGACTCTCTTTGCAGGTGCAATCTGTGAGATCATACGATCCGCTGAGGTCGATGCATGGTATCGTCCTCAAACTCTTGTGGTAGGACCCTATAATCGCTCCTTAGCAGCTCGGCTAGTGACGGTCTTTCTCATACTTGGCGTTATTGCTAGCACGATCTTGCTTTATGGAGATTGGTTATTAGCTCAAACTTCTGCAAGAGATTTAGTAGAAAGACAAATGAGGCATACGGCAAGTCAAGCCGGGGGAGCGATACCCTATTTCATCCAAACTGGGCGGAATTACAGTCAGCGAATTGCTGGGGAGCTGAATCAGTTCATCGTTCAAGAATCCCTCTCCACTGAGATCCTTGCCACACAGCTTCGTGCGGATACCTTCTTTAACCGCTTGGCTGTGTTTGACTCGGAGAGTGAGTTGCTCATGTCTTATCCTGCCTCACGTGGCCTCCGTCTTGAGATCCCACGCGAGATAACTGTGAGCCTGCGCTCCGTTCTAAGGGGTGTGCCAGAGGAAGTGGTCCTTGAGCCAGATGGATTGGATCGCGCGGCACAACTTGCCTTTCTATCGCCAATCCAAACTGAGGATGATGAGGGACCCATCGGCGCAGTTGTAGCTTGGACTGACCTCGCATCGAATCCATTGATGTCACCGGTAGTCAGCAGCCTTGAAAAAGTGTTTCCGGGTGAAGCATTTATTACGGATGGACATGGATTGATCCTTTTACATCCAAGTGCTGAACAGGAGATGAGATCGATTGATCTCGATTTGATCTCGGAAGAACAAGTTCAGGTAGAGACCGCTCAAGATGGAACGCGGCTTCTGGTGTACACACTTCCAGTGGAAGGCTATCCGTGGCAAGTTATTGTCACGACTCCCATGCGCGAAGTCCAACGACAAGCGCTCCAAATTGCAGCCCGTTTAACCTTCGTGCTCTTCGCGGTCGGTATGTTGGTTGTTGGAATGGTTTACGCTCTCAGTCGACGATTAACTGAACCCTTGCGCATGATGGCCAATGTCGCCCGATCTATCGCTCGGGGTAATCTTGCTGAAGCGGTGACGAGTTCTGGGGAGGACGAAATTGGTCAGCTTGCTGTCTCATTTGAACAGATGCGGCAGAGGTTGAAATCCAGATTGGATGAGATGACCCTGCTCCTGTCAGTGAGCCAACATGTGGCCAGTGGTTTCGAGTTATCCGACGTCTTACCACCGATTCTCCACGGTGTGGCAAAGATCACAGATGCAGATGTCGTACGGCTTGCCCTGCTTCCAATAATTGATGATGAAAACGTTCCGGTAGAAGCGTATCAGGTTGGAGAAGATCCAGGCAATTGGTCCTCTCTCGACTCTCAGGTCATGGATTTGTGTCAACAGCGCGGTCGCTTCACCCTCGAGAATCCCAGTAGAGCGCGGACGATCATCGATGTTCATTTCCTGACAAAATCGATTGAGTCACTGGCCGCCTTACCAATCTCTCATGAGGAACAATTCGTTGGGGCGCTCTGGTTGGGCCATCAAGTTCCGCGTGTGTATGCTCCAGATGAAATTAATCTCCTCTCAATTATCGCCAGCCAACTTGGTATCGCGGTTAGCAACGCCCATTTATACCATCGTGCGGAGCAAGAACGAACGCAGTTAACCGCGGTACTTGAGTGGACGCCCGACGCTGTAATTGTCATCGATCAAGAAGGACGGATCTCCTTGGCCAATCCAGCATCCGCATTTCTGTTCCGCGGAGAGGTGAGTGAAGCTATCGGTATGCCAGCGACGGATTGGCTAACGACGGATGAGTTGTTGGATCTCTTGATGGCACCTGGTCAAGATATTCAAACAGCTGAGATTGAAATCGATCCTGGAAGAGTGATGTTCGCTGCTATCGCAGATATCAATCCTGAGGAAGGTGAATCATCCAGCAGGTTGTGTATTCTAAGGGATATCACGCACTACAAAAAACTTGACGCGGTGAAATCAGAGTTTGTTTCAACCGTCAGTCATGACCTCAGGGCGCCATTAACCCTCATGCGAGGTTATGCTACGATGCTCAGCATGGTTGGGGCGATGAATGATCAACAAAAGGATTTCATGGATAAGATTCTGACAAGTGTCGATCAGATGGGAACGCTGGTAGATAATCTTCTGGATCTTGGTCGAATCGAGGCGGGTCTGGGATTGGATCTTGAAGCCGTTGATATTGAGGAATTCATCGCCAAGGTGATCGATTCCTACCGACCTCAAGCGGTCAACAAACAGATCTCGATCGATGTTGACATCGCTGATGGCATGGAGTCTGTTGAAGCCGATCGAACGCTCATGCGTCAAGCGGTTGCAAACATACTTGATAATGCGATTCGCTACACAGCAGCAGAGGGAAAAGTTTCCATTCGTGTCACTCAAGAAAACTCTTTGCAGCTGATCGCGATCAAAGATACCGGGGTGGGTATCGCTCCAACAGACCAAGCGCGTCTCTTCGAAAAGTTCTATCGTGCTCGACGTAGGGAGGGAGATCGAGAAACCGGATTGGGGCTTGGATTAGCGATCGTAAAATCGATTGTAGAGCAGCATGGAGGACAGATTTCTGTAGAAAGTCGGTTGGGAGAAGGCAGCACCTTTACCATCGCGATCCCAATTCGCTCTCCTTTACTTGGAAGTGAAGTCCGCCATCCGGAAGGAAGAGAAGGTGCTTGATCGAACGCATGATCCTGTTCGCGACGATCAAGCGATCTCGAACATTCACGTTCGATCGACAGAATCTTCATCCACCCCAAAGATGCCTATTATCGAGCTGTATGTTTCTGTGCTATAATGCGCCAAACATTTTGATACCAGAATAACTGGGAGGAGTAAGCGGTAAAGCGTTGGCAGAGAAGGAGTGGCTAAAGGCTGAGAGCCCCCACAATCGCCACCGCTGAATGTCGCCCGGTTGATCCGCCGAAGAAACCCGCTCAGGGATGGACTGGGGAGTAGAACGGCGCGGGTGAGCCCGTTACAGCTAAGCCCTGATGTTGGTCGGGGTAGTGAGAGCGCCTCGGCAGCAATGCCCGGCGAAATGAGGTGGTACCGCGGAGGTTAAACCCTTCGTCCTCAAGGACGAAGGGTTTTCTTGATTCTATGGGATGACGCGATGGATCAATTTAACGACTTCTCATTGCCAAAGAGGTACGACGCGGCGGATGTTGAGCGCCGTCTTCAATCATTCTGGCAGACCAAGGGTGTTTATACGTTCAAGGCTGATCAGGGCTCAGAAGTTTATTCGATCGACACACCTCCGCCGACGGTCTCTGGCGATTTGCACTTAGGTCACGTGTATTCCTACAGCCAAACCGATTTTTTAGCACGCTTCTGGCGTATGCAGGGATTCAACGTTTTCTACCCCATGGGTTTTGATGACAACGGTTTACCTACAGAGCGCTTGGTTGAACGTCAGTTGGGAATGCGATCCTACGAAGTTAAAAGAGGCATGTTTGAGAACGAGTGTCGGAGGATCAGCGAAGAGGCGGAGATCAAATATAAAGAGCTCTGGAAGCGCCTTGGCCTTTCCATTGACTGGCGTTACACATATCGAACGATTGATGACCTCTCTCGACGAATCGCCCAATGGTCGTTTATTGATCTTTACCGAAAGGGATTAGTTTATCGTCAGAAAGCCCCAACGCTATGGTGCACCGAATGCCGTACCGCAATCGCACAGGCGGATCTGAGTGATCTCACTCGAGAGGGGCAATTCTACACGATAGACTTTGAATTAGATGACGGTAAAAGTTTACCCATTGCAACCACAAGACCCGAACTGCTACCCGCATGTGTGGCCGTCTTCGTTCATCCTGAGGATCAACGTAATCTTGAAGGTCGTGTAGCTCGCGTGCCTCTTTTCGCTCAGGAGGTCCCTATATTGATCGATGGTGCGGTGGATCCAGAAGTGGGTACTGGGATTGTGATGTGCTGTACGTTTGGGGACAAAGTGGATATTGAATGGTGGTACCAGTACGAACTGCCATTAATTCAAGCCATTATGCTTGACGGCAGGATGAGCGAAGCAGCCGGTGATTTTGCAGAGCTTCCGGTTCTCGAGGCGAGACAACAGATTCTCGATAATCTAGAAAATGCAGGCAGGCTCCTTGATAAGAGTACTCTCAAGCAATCCGTCCGAGTTCACGAGCGATGTGATACGCCTGTTGAGTATCTTGTGACCGATCAATGGTTTATCAAGATCCTCGATCACAAAAACGATCTCCTAGATGCAGGTGATCAAGTCGAGTGGCACCCTGAGCATATGCATGCACGCTATAGAGACTGGGTTGAAAATCTACAGTGGGATTGGTGCATCTCTAGGCAGCGTATCTTTGGCGTTCCTTTCCCGGTATGGTTCTGCTCCGACTGTGGTGAAGTCATCCTGGCGAAAGATGATCAACTTCCGATCGATCCCCGCGAGCAATCTCCCGATCGGCTTTGTGCTTGTGGAGGGGTTTCGTTCATTGCGGATAATGACGTTATGGATACGTGGGCAACATCTTCGATGACCCCCCAAATCATTGGACGGTTTTTAGAAGACGACGCGTTCCATAACCTGGTCTATCCAATGTCCCTTCGTCCCCAAGCGCATGAAATCATCCGCACATGGGCGTTCTATACGATCGTTAAGTCCCATCATCATTTTGGTCTTGTGCCTTGGAGGGCAGCAGCGATCTCTGGGTGGGCTTTAGCACCACATGGATGGGAGAAGATAAGCAAGAGTCGCGGTGGTGGACCGGCGACGCCGGAAGAGATGGTCGACCGTTATTCCGCTGATGCCGTTCGCTATTGGGCTGCAAGTACAGGACTTGGCAAAGATACCATCATCAGTGAGGAGAAAATCCAGGCTGGAGCGAAGCTCGTTACAAAGTTGTGGAATGTAGCGCGTTTCAGCGAGCCTTTCCTGAAAGACTACCAACCCCGATCGAAACCACCATCTTTTATTCCAACCGACCGCTGGCTCCTCTCACGGACCCAAGCTACCATTCATTTAACCACGGAGGCTTTTCAAGACTACGATTACTCGTCCGCCAAGTCGATAACTGAGGCCTACTTCTGGCATGATCTAGCGGATAACTACCTCGAATTGGTGAAGGGACGTCTTTATGGTCAGGGTGGGGCGCTTCGGGATGGAGCAATATATACGCTCTATCATGCGCTATTGACGACGATAAAACTCTTCGCACCGATATTGCCCCATGTGACGGAAGAGATCTATCGAACACTTTATGCTGCTCATGAAGCGTCAATATCTCTACACCGATCACATTGGCCTGAAGGGGATCCCTCCTGGGAAGATGAGCTTGCTGATAGATTTGGGGAGGCTTTGGTAGAAGCGATAACGACCGTTCGACGATACAAAAGTGAGCGTCACCTCCCTCTCGCCACTGAAATCTCGCGCCTGCAAATCACAGCAAGTGACCAAACGTTACACGATCAACTACATGATATCGTGATCGATTTGATGAGCGCAACTCGAGCGAAAGAGGTGGAGGTGGTCGACATCCTCGATCCATCATTACCGCGACTAGGTTCGGTTGAGATCCAAATCGACATTAATCCAACCCGCGATACCTAACCTATTTTCATACGTATTCGATGATCCTTGATTGGGAGTGTGCGAGATGAGCACAAAGGAACTTTCCAAGGCCTACGACTTTAAATCTGTAGAGAAACGCCTCTATGATTGGTGGGAATCAAGGGGGTATTTCAAACCGAGAATCGATCCCAACCAGAAACCGTATGTGATCTCCATTCCACCACCTAATGTCACAGGTGAGTTGCACCTCGGTCATGCTATGTTTGTGGCCATGGAGGATCTCATGATCCGCCATAGTCGTATGAAAGGTGTACCCACACTTTGGGTTCCAGGCACGGATCATGCTGGGATCGCGACCCAACTCCAAGTTGAGAGACATCTGCAGGAGAGCGAGGGAATCACACGCGAGGAGCTGGGTCGTGAGGCCTTCATCGAGCGGACATGGACCTGGAAGCGAAAGTTCGGTGGGATCATCACGCAGCAATTGCGGCGGCTAGGAGCATCATGCGACTGGGAGCGGGAACGTTTCACGCTCGACGAAGGCTTATCACAAGCGGTGAGGGAAGCCTTCGTTCAGCTTTATGAGAAAGGGCTCATCTACCGTGGTGCCTATCTGATAAATTGGTCACCAGGATTACGCACCGCAGTTAGCGATCTGGAAGTGGAATATTCCGAGGAGCAGGGTACGTTGTACTACTTCCGATATCCGATCGCTGATTCTGAGGAATCAATCCCAGTAGCTACGACCCGACCAGAAACAATACTCGGCGATACGGCCGTGGCGATCCATCCAGACGATAAACGTTACCGGCATCTGATCGGGAAATCCTGTTTGGTTCCGATATTGAAGCGACCGATCCCTGTGATCGAGGATTCCTATGTTGATTTGGAATTTGGTACCGGAGCTTTAAAGATCACTCCTGGGCATGATCCGAATGACTATGAAATCGGTCAGCGCCATGGTTTACCGATTATCAATGTGCTTAACCCCGATGCTACGATGAGTGCCAGCGCTGGACCTTACGAAGGTTTGGATCGCTACCTCTGTAGAGACCGTTTATGGAGTGATATGCAGTCTGAAGGGTTGACGATCAAGACCGAACCCTACACGATGCAGGTGCCTCGCACCCAACGGGGGGGAGAAATCGTTGAACCCATGGTGTCCACACAATGGTTCGTTCGTATGGATCCTTTAGCCAAACCTGCGATCGAATCCGTTCGCCAAGGTCAGATTCGCATTGTGCCGGAGCGGTTCACCAAGGTTTATTACAACTGGCTCGAGAACATACGCGACTGGTGTATCTCGCGTCAACTTTGGTGGGGACATCGGATCCCGGCATGGTATTGCTTAGATTGTGGGGAGATCACCGTCACCCGTGATGATCCTACACAATGTGCTCACTGCGCTTCGATGAGGATTGAACAGGATCCCGATGTGCTTGATACGTGGTTCTCCTCTGGACTTTGGCCATTTTCCACGCTTGGATGGCCAGAGGAGACCGAGGATCTCAGATATTTCTATCCAACAAGCATGATGGAAACCGGATATGACATCCTCTTTTTCTGGGTCGCCCGAATGGTCATGATGGGATTAGCGTTCACCAATCAGCCTCCTTTCCACACGATTTATTTACATGGACTCGTCCGTGACGAACAAGGCCGGAAAATGAGTAAAACGATAGGTAATGTGATCGATCCGCTTGAGGTCATGGATGAATTCGGTACAGATGCCTTGCGTTTTACTTTACTAACTGGATCAACACCGGGTAATGATATGAACCTCAGCCTGCAAAGGGTGGAGGCCAATCGCAACTTTGCTAACAAATTATGGAACGCAGGTAGACTCGTTCTGATGGCACTAGATAAGGCACCCGTCGGACCGGAGGATTCACCAGAACCCACTGTTGCGGATCGTTGGATTGAAACGCGACTCAATCGATTGCTCCGTGATGTTGATCGGTTGTTCAACAATTACCAGTACGCTGAGGCGGGACGGCAGATCTACGAGTTCTTCTGGGGTGAATTTGCCGATTGGTATTTAGAGATCGCAAAACTGCAATTGGATGAAGGGGCTGATCGGACCTGGCTCACTGCATGGACGATGGCTTACATCTTCGACACTTGCCTCCGCCTGCTCCATCCTTTCACACCGTATGTGACGGAGGAACTTTGGGGTATTTTGAAGGGTGCCTGTCAGGATAAACCTTCGAGATACGCACCTGGAGATGGCTGGGAGGAGGCGTTAATCGTTGCGCAGTGGCCAGAACCTCCCTCGAAGGTCTTAGAGGAGGATCAGATTGTTGAACGCTTTTCCATGATCATGGACTTGGTTCGCGCGATCCGTAACCTGAGATCTGAGCGCAAAGTGGAACCCGCGCGCCAGATTGCGGCCATCATTGTTGGGAGCGAGCTTACGGATCTTCTAAAATCCTTACAACAAGCGATAGCTGTTTTAGCGAAGCTCGATCCGGAACAATTCCAAATCCATCCCTCTTTGACAACAGCTCCACCAGAATCAGTGCCATTGGTTGTAGGACCGATCGAAGCTTATCTTCCATTAGCTGGGATGGTGGATCTGGCTGCTGAAAGGGCTCGATTGACGAAGGAACTGGATGAGGTAAACGAGCAAATTACAAGGATTGGTGAGTTGTTGGCGGGGCCCTTCTCGGAACGGGCTCCGAAGAATGTAGTTGAGAAGGAGCGGAAGAAACTAGCTTCACTCGAAGAGTCCGCGGACAAAATAACAGGTCAGTTGAAATCGTTGGGATAATGACATTTAGGCGCTTGGGCACCTGGGCGCTCAGTCAATCAGCCGTAATGTAACCGCACCCTTTAGGGTGCGATGTTATCGATAGAGGGGAGCTGAGGCAATGGAAAATAAACCATCCTATCGGGAATCATGGATTAAATACTTTTACCGTGATCGTTGCCATTAATGCCCCGTAAGTAGTCCTCCCAGAGGAGATTGAGTATGCCTGGTGTAGTAGATCCGGAAACGATGTACATCGATGACTTGCCTGGGATCTGGTCCCCAGTGCAGTGGGAATTATCTGAAGAGGAAAAACGAGAGGAGATCGAGCAACAAGCCCAGGCCAGCCTTCTCTGGTCTGTGAGTGCTCCTGAAGCAATTTTGCGGCTTCTCCTGGATGAATGTGAAATCGAGCGCGCACTGGATCCTCCCGACTCATACGATCCGGAGTTGCAGGGAGAGTGGGATGAATCGTTGGTGACATTCAAGTTTCGACGATCCATTCGTCTCGATGCGGTTGAGCGTGAGAGAGAGTCATTGTGCGTAATATATGATTTCGGAGATGTCGGTTATTGGGAATTCGAGATCACGCCAGAAAAAGTGATCCTTTCGAGGATATGAATTGCAGTCCATGACCAAACAATCGGTTGATAAAGGGAGTGGTGACCTATATTCCGCCTTACCGCTTTGGGCGATCCTACCAGGCCTTATTTTTATATTGGTCGTTGATTTATTAACGGTTACAGGCTGGCTAGGATCTGCTCAGATTTTCCTTCTAATATGGAGCCTCGTCCTAGCCGTCATCCCATGGGTGACGCTTCTTGTGGTCCGAGGTTCTCCATCCATGTTTGGTTACACACGGGATCGAGGACTGGCTGATTATGGCTGGGGAATGGTCGCGGGAGGCATCTGGCGTGGATTGAGTATGGCGTTCAATCTTTGGTCTGGATGGGCTCGAATTGGTTGGGGAGTTTTTAGCTGGATTGGCGCGCTGGTCATTATTCCCCTTGTTGAGGAGACCTTCTTCCGGGGGTATTTAGGGCGGGCTCTTCGGTTACGCGTCGGAAAATGGCCTGCAATCCTTGTTCAAGGGATTCTCTTTGCTCTCCACCCGGGTCATTGGGCACAAGGTTATCTTCATTTGATAAGCATCTTTCTCTTTGGCATCCTGGCGGGGTGGTTGATGGAGAAGCGTGGCTCTATCTGGGCATCTTGGGGTGCGCATGGTTTTGCCAACATATTGCCGGAGGTACTCCGCTTCTTTGGGTAATTTTCTTTGAATGGTAGGAAATCGTCTTCCAGTTACTAACACGAGACGTTTCGTTCCACTCAGGATGACATTAAAAGTCAGCTTCCCAATCTACAACATCGTAGGGGCGGTTCGCGAACCGCCCCTACACGATTCAAATTAAGCCCTTCGCCACCCCGTCGGCGTCCTGAACTTGGCGAAGGATGACTGTTCTTAACAGATGATAGAAAACATTCTGCGTAGGAATCTCGTTTGTATTCTGAACCCGTCTTGGGGGAGCTTGAGCGATTGAGACAGGACGTGATGACCGAGATTCTCGACGGCTCAATGCGAAATGCTATCCAATAGTATCGTAAGGTGTAGAAAGATAAAAACCAAGCAAGGATCTTGAAGAGACGACAACCACACTGTTAGCACCTCGGGTTCTTTACTGCCGTGTTATACTCTCGTGGTTGGAGGGTGAGTGCGTAGAGGTGGGCCAAACATCTTAAGGTGGGTTTCCATCGGACTGCTCCTGGCAGCTGTCGCTTTATTTTTCTATGAGCTGGTCGCATTCAGCCGAAAGCGCGCCCGGATGCCAGAGGGTCTCACCATCGCTGGCGTCCCTGTCGGGGGATTGAGCCAATCTGGTGCTCTTGAGCAACTACTGCAAGTCTACAGCACACCCATAGAGATCATGTACGATGACCAATCGATTCTGCTCAATCCAGCAAGTGTTGGATTCAGGCTCGATACCGAGGTTATGCTAGCTGCAGCTGAATTGGAACGTACCGGTACTGATTTCTGGTCAGGTTTTTGGGGTTTCCTATGGAACAGGCCTGGAGAAGCAACTGCGATTCCACTGAGGGCAGATTATTCTCCTGTCCAGCTTGAGTTTACATTACGCGACATCGCAGCTCGTTATGACGAACCATCTCTCCCAGCCGAACCTGTCCCAGGGAGTCCGAGTTTCACTGCAGGAAAACCAGGCCAGGTGCTCGATATCTCTCGGGCGGAAGAACTCATCGCTGAAGTACTACAAATCCCTTACAATCGCCGTCTAACGCTACCTATTGTGCCGGATGAAGCGCCACGACCGACGCTTGAAACGCTCGAGATTTTGCTCAAGCAGAATATCGATGTTGCCGATTTTGATGGCCTGGTTGTTCTTTACATCTTTGACTTGCGTACCGCTGAGAAGCTCCACTTTGCATATTTTCAAAACCGAGACATCCCTATCGAGCCCGATATTGCATTTACCGCAGCGTCAACGATTAAGATCGGTATCGCAACTGCATTCTTGCGTTATTTTGATCATCCTGTTGACCCCGAAGCTGATCGCTGGCTGGTAGAGATGATAACCCTCTCCGGAAACGACCCGGCTGATTGGCTGATGGAACGTCTAGACAAAGAAACGGGACCTCTCTTGGTGACTGAAATCCTAATGCAGATAGGTCTTGAAAGTTCTTTTCTTGACGCGTGGTATCATCCCCCCGCAATTCCAATATCAGGGGTATATCGTGAAACACCAGGAAATCAAAGAGCCGACATTAATACTGCCCCCGATCCTTTAAACCAAACGACCGCGACAGAGATAGGTATGTTGCTTGGAGATATCTACGATTGTGCCAATGGTGGAGGAACGCTTTTAGCTGTGTTCCCGGATCAGATCACTCAAGGGGAATGTACTACTCTCCTCAACCTCTTAGCTCAGAATAAAATCGCCGTGCTTATCGAAGCAGGTGTTCCCCTGGGAACACGTGTCGCCCACAAACATGGTTGGACATCCTCACCATTGGATATGGTCAGTGACGCTGGGATCGTTTTCTCACCCGGTGGTGATTATGTCCTATCCGTATTTCTATGGAATACACCAGAGATGATTTGGGAACCGACCAAAAACTTGGTCGCTGGTCTATCCCAGGCAGTCTATAACTACTTCAATCCCCCAATTGAATAGGGTGTCTTGTCCTCATTGCCGAATACATCTCTTGAGAGAGAACCACGGCTGTGATCATGGGTATCCTAAATGGATTTAAGCACGAGTTTACGGCCTAATAACGGATCTTCTAGTCAGGGGGGAGAGCGGCTACTCAAGTGGAGCTCGTTTTCGTGATTGGAGTTGGATCGAATGGCTAAGATTATCAGCGTTCATGAATATGTCCTCAAATCTACCGTAGATGAGAAATCATTTCATAAGGCCATCCAAGAGGCTGAAAGGCGGGGTCTGTTTCAGCTTCCGGGACTGCTCGGTTATCATATGTTAAAGGGAATAAAAGGTTCACGCCGAGGATGTTACGCAGGAATTTGGGTCTATGTGGATCGTCAGGCATGGGAGAGGCTTTGGGGTTCCCCTGAGCATCCGAAAGAGAAGAATGATTATCCAGAGAATTGGCGGGCTTGGGAGGAAATCCTGTCCGCGTTCCTGACAGATGATCCCGATGAGATTCAATTTACTGCGTATGAAGAGTGGACTGGGGGTCTAACAGATTAGGACTGTGATGTTGAAAGTGTTACCTATGTCCTGAGGTCGAACTGTAACCCATGTCCCCGGGTTGTACATCACGAATTGCCCCTACATATACTTAATGGTCCAGTCCTGTAGGTGGTGTACCAACTTACAACTATTTTCAACCTACAAATAGATCGCTTTGAGCGTTTAATGTTATGGGGGAAAAGAAGCTGGGAGAAGATCGTTTGAGGATCAGGCCCGTATGAAGCGTTTCATGTTGGGAAAGATGAGGGATTGCCGCTTGCCTTGACCGAGTGCGCTCATGTTGGCGGTTTCAAAATGGCGATGGACTTCACGCAACGCTCTTACCTGCCAATCGGGTGGAGGTTGGGTGAACGCGACCAAGCAAACCGTATGCACCCCGGGGATGAGCAGCAAGGCGGAACCATCCTCGATTTGCGTTGCGTACATTCGATCTGAAGAGGGATCTATCTTGGAGCTTCCGAAAGTGCTGAGTAGCGACATGGATGCCTCTGCAGGTACCGGCATGTCCCCTTGAACGAAAATCCGTTCCCGAGATTTGATGTCATATATGCCCACACTGATGCACGCGGCCTCGTTCAATTGCATGAGGAAGGTCGTCTTTCCCTCTTCGAGCACCACTTGCCAGCGGTCACTATCTGGATGTGTTTCTCGAAGCCTTAGCGCAACCTCTCGTTGTTCAAGATAGTGCGCCCGGATCGCATTGTACTGAGTTGCGTTGATATGGCCCCGTTTATAATCCTCTTTTAGACGTTCATATTTTCTGTTTAACTCTTCGAGCTTTGACTTGAGATCTGGGGTGAGGTCTTCTGGAAGCGTGAGATCCACCTCAACCTCAGTTTCGAGTGGCCCCGTGTCAACGACCTCTAATTCTTGAGGTGGTCCTTCAGGAAGGGGTTCTTCGATGATGGGTATTTCATCACCTTTTGCGAGCTGCTCAACTAAGATCTCCTTCTCGCGTAATAATTCCCTGGTGGCCCGAAGCTGCCCGTCACTTATCAACCCGTCGCAGAACGCGATTGCGGCGGAGATGAATTGCGTACGCGCAGTCCGCAACCGTTTGATGGCGGCATCAAGCTCTGGGTTCAGTCTCTGGGATTCATCTTGTGAGACATCTGGAGGAGATGTCCGTGCCTCGGTTGAAGGCGAAGGGGAATCCCAAGCCCGTTTGGATGGATTTTCCATACGTTTTTTATCATAGCATGGGGCTTTTTTCTTCGTGAGAGGACGGTTGTACCATCAACTTGATGACACACTCCAGGGACTGCGGTATACTCGTCGGCATGCTCTTCTATGACACTAACGAAGATCCAGCGGAGGGGCTGGACCGAGTTTTTCACATGAGACTTATGCCAAAGATCAATAGGTTGTTCTTATTCATTCTCCTCTGCTTACTGCTTCTCGGATGCACTCCCGTAGATGAGATGAATTCAACACCTACACGATCAGGCGAGGAGGTGATAAGTACTGCAAAAGCCCATGCTGAGCTGACTAGACAAGCGACGGCCCTAACGCCTCCTCCGACGCCAATACCGCCCTCTCCTACGGCCACCCCCCCAACTCCTACCCCTGAGCCCACCGAAACCCTTGGCCCACCCATTGCAATAGCGAAATACAATGCAAAGATACGCAACGGTCCAGATGAAGCATACAACCAAATTGATATCTTTTATGAAGGTCAGACCGCGGACATCATTGGTCGATACGAAAACCCTGTCAGCGGGACATGGTGGTATATACAGCGGATCGGGGAGGGTAGAGACGGATGGGTATGGTACGAAGCAGTAGATCTAGCAGGTTTCATCGATAGCGTACCACTCCGAGATGCCCCCCCAACACCTAATCCGTAGGATGACGCTCCCCAGATCCTACTGATCGCTCTGAGAAACCTGGCTGACTTCTCGAATATTGATTGCTCCTTTTACAACAATTTTGATATCCCCAGGGCTATCCACCCAATCAGTGACCAATAGAAAGCATACTCAAAAAAAGAGAAGAGCAGAACCGGTCCGGATTTTAAATCCTGTAACAGTGGGACCTTTTCCAAGATTCGTAATCCATGGATCGCAAGTGCATGTTCGAGCATACCCTGCAATCCACCGAGGAAAGCATACGTCAAAATAGCCGGCAGACTCTGAAGCGATGTTAGCCACCACATCCCGAAGCCAAAAGAGCTATAGAGCAGGAAGCTTAGAGGTGCTAATGGGCGTATCCACGAGGGGTAGAAGTATCGATAGTATAAGTCCCAATATCCGTTGATAAAGATCGTGCTAACGATACCCCAGAAAATGGCCGAGGCGAGAGTGATTGACAAGAACGAAATTCTAAAAAGGTCGCGTTCAAAGACGAAATGAAGTGGGATTGTTACGATGATCGCCAGAAGGCCGAAGATGAGCGTACTCAGCTTGAGGTCTTGAGCCGTTATTCTTATGGAATTTCGATCGTCCATGTTGTGCTCTAACACAATGAAAACGACGGATACCAAAAACGAAAGTCATTCTGAGCCTGTATCGTCCTGAGCGCGCTAAAGGATCGAAGGATCACGGTGGTACGCAACCTTCGACGGGCTTCGTCCTGAGCTTGTCGAAGGTCTCAGGGTGCTTTTTCGCTATGATGCCTCAAATCTTAGTTGACAAAGTACTAGTTATGGCCACAACAATATTGAGGGGCTCCAGGCCAGTTGGAGCCCCTACAGTTTAGCTTCTTTAGAGATGGAGGTTTTGGGCGGCAATGAACGACAGACCTCTTTCGGTTAACTCTCTAGCCGTTCGGTTAACAGCATCATATTTGTCGTGAAAATTGAGTGTCAAATGCTCCCAGTCGCCAGAGGCGATGATCTCTTCCTTATCGCGGAAGTAATCGAGGATGTCGGAGGGGTGTGCCCTGGTTTGATCAATATCTGGGTCACCACCCTCATGTTTGGCCGAGATATTGGTCACATGATCTGCAATCTCGAGGAGTTCGTCCCGTCGGTTATACGGCTGGCGAACGATGCTTTTCCACGTTTCAATAATATGGTGTTCGAAGCGGACGATGTCCTCGAATCCGAGTGCCTTTCGAAATTGTGCGGTGATTTCCATCGTCTGGTTGTTGATGGAATTGCTCCAGTTAAAACCGATCAAAGGTGATGAGCCATCGTCCCGAGAGAAGAGTTTTGCCCCAATGAGAGTCCAGAGAGCGGCATATGGGTTATCGTTACCCATATAAACTGAAATCTTAAACTCGATGTCCACACCCAGACGATGGAGCAAGTATCCAATCAGGACGGTGCCGGGGTTGACGTTGAGAACTTGTCGAACACCGTAATTGGTGTAGTAGTACAGGTACTCATCAAGCCACTTCAGTGCGTATTCGTTTGGCTGACCTATTCCTCCGAAATAGCCGGTGATGGTTTCGGGACCACCAAGGTGGACATTGGATCCGTCGGTTCCTTTTGTATCGAGGGTTTCGACGTAACTCGATCCAATGATCTGCATCGCGGCGGAAAAAGCCGGTAGATCACCGTCAGCTTCTTGCTCTTTCATTTTTCGCACCCTGATGAAGCGACCTGGAACAAGTGATCCTTCCTCGATCGACCTTTTGGCGGCCTCAATGACCCAAGGGAAATATTGGCAAGCGCTGATCTCAAGTGTCACAGCGAATTCGTCATTGAAACTGATATCCTCCCATTTCTCGCCATGGACCGCGCGACGGTACTCCTCTACGCTGATAAACGCTCCCGCATCACGTTGTTCGATGAGCCAATCTAAATCTTTGAGGTACTCTGGGTTGGTTGCGGAAACTTGTTGACGGAGGGAGGATAACTTGCTCGCTTCGATTGCTTTGCGGTTGATCTCCTCCGGCGTGCCATATTTAGCTACCACATCAAGGAATTCCTTCATTACGGTCATATCTGGATCGAGGAGAAGGGAGTTGATATCTTCTAGTCGACTGGCGGGGATCTTGAGTAGATTTAGTAGTTTCTCGTCCACAGGTCCTCCTGAATAATCTGATTTGCCGTGTGAATAGCCATGGTTCAAAAGAGATCAATTGAGCATTTGGAGCAATTCATCGTATTCCTCGTCCGGCATACCAAACCAATTCTCTGGCTGGGGGAAAGACCGATCCGTTACTTCCTGAACATATTGTTTTAACCCCTCAAGAATAACCTCTCCGGCCTCACCAAAAACTTTGGCCATGCGAGGTTTGAACTTTGGATATAACCCAAACATATCGTGATAGATGAGCAATTGACCGTGCGCATCCAGACCGGAGCCGAGACCGATGATGAAGCATCTTTCAACTCGCTCGGTTATTAGTTTGCAGAGCCGATCTGGCACCAACTCAAGAAGGATGGCGAAGGCGCCGGCATCTTCGAGAGCCTTCGCGTCATCGATGATCTTCTTCGCTTGTAGGGCTCCCTTTCCCTGCACGCGAAAACCTCCCAAAGCGCTGACGCTTTGAGGTGTGAGGCCTAGATGTCCCATTGCAGGGATGCCAGCAGCGGTAATGCCTGCAATCCGATCCGCCATCTCAATCCCACCTTCAAGTTTGATCGCATCGCACCCTGCTTCAGCCATGAAACGTCCAGCATTTCTGATAGCGCTCTCTACACTCGGTTGATAGCTCATGTATGGCATATCACCGATTAACCATGCATTGGGTGAACCCCGCCTGACAGCTTGTGTATGTCGGATCATATCTTCCATTGTTACAGGGAGCGTGCTATCGTAACCAAGCATGGTCATTCCAAGGCTGTCACCAACAAGGATCATATCTACCCCTGCTTGTTCCTGGAAGAAGGCTGTAGGGTAGTCGTAGCAGGTGAGAAATGTAATTGGCACCCCATCGTCGATTTTTTGAAACAGTGTTCGCAGGGTGACCTTCTTACGTTCTGACATGTTATCCCTCCGTTTACATCAAGGTTCACTTGATGAGGTGAAGTTATACCTTATCATCGAAAGTGCCGGACTCTTCTCTACTGCGTATATTCCAAATCATCCATCCCCCACGGTAAAGTTTGTGCACAGAAGTAAGTCTAAGTTAAGACGAGTCTATTCACAAGCTGTAGCGGTTCCAAAATCTGTGTGTCAAGATAGTCTGTTGGGTACGACTACATTGTCTATTGAGATCACCACTGAAGTAGCAGGCTTTAGCCTGCGCATCACAGCGCACCCTAAAGGGTGCGGCTACATTGTCTTTTAATAACTGCCGCCGCGATAACCGCAGGTAATTCTGCGCACTTGGTGGGGTGCATCGCTTTGGATTACATCGTGATCAAGGTGCCCGGTTTGCCATCCAGGAGCGCATTTGCTACAGCACCTGGCTCCTCGCCTGAAAATATCCTCACCTCAAGACCAGGATATTCCCGTGCAAGTGCTAAGGCCTCCTGAACCTTTGACCACATTCCCCCCGTGACATCAGGTGCATCGGCTTTCTTAAACTTAATCTTGGGCACATCCTCTTCAGTAATTGTGGCAAAGATCTCTTTCGAATCCGGGAAATCAATATAGACACCAGGATCAAGCCCAGCTAGTAGAATTCGATCCGGACGAATTTGACTCGCCATGTAAGCGAAAACTTTCTCGGTAGAAATAATGGTCCCCCCTCTTGTGAGATCGAAAGCGACATCGCCGTGTACTACTGGCAACAATCCAACATCCAAAGCTCGCTTAATCGGTTCAAGCGCCATCTCGAGGATCACATGGTCCTTGGATATCGCTGAGGACGAGGGGGGAAAAGCGATCGCCGGCAATCCGCACTCGATCAGATGATCGATCACCATTCGGTTGAGTCGTTGCGCTGCCGACCATACCTCAGCGAAACCGATCCATTCAGCCTGACTAGCAGCACCGAGGTGGGTTTTATGACGAGAAGCAGGAGGATGTCCAAATGATCCTGACCCGTGGCCCAATATCAATCGTAGGTCATGGCGTTGATTGAAGGCATGGGCGATCTCAGTCGTTAATCGCGCGATCACTTTGAGCCTAGGTGTCTCTGGTCTTGATTTGTCCGTGATCAGCGAACCGCCTAGTTTGAGAAAGATCATTCAATCACCTCAGTCGTCAGTGTACTTACGGCGCCAGCTTGTTTCAAAGCTTTCTCAACAGCGTGGGCGTTAAGTGGATCAACGATGGCGATCATATTCCCGCCAAGACCGGCTCCCGAAAGTTTGGCGCCGTATGCACCGGCTTCTCGAGCAGCGTTGATTAAAGCTTGAAGTGGGGGCGAGTTTACGTGGATTGCCTCGAGCAACACCTGGTTCTGATCCATCAGCGGTCCCAGTTTGTTCACTTGGCCACGTTCCATGCTGTATCGCGCCTGAAGGACAAGTCGGCCTATTTCGTCGAAAAGTGATTCGTATATATTGGGATCATCCTGCCAACCTCGTCTCACTTTTTCAACGGCGACAGCAGTTGGTGATTGTACGCCCGTATCACTGATGATTAGTGTGAATGGTGCACCAATTGAGATAATCTCTGGATCGCATCCTCGCTTATAGAAAATAGGTTTAGCATAAGTCACAACAGTGTTATCGATTCCGGAGGGCGTTCCGTGATGGATCTTTTCCACTTCGTATGCTAACTCAGATTGGCGCTTGAGTGGAAGGCTTTGACCGAGGTGATTGCTTAACGAACGTATGATCGCTACCGATACAGCCGTGCCCGAACCGAGTCCTGAGGCAATCGGTATGGACGATGAGATTGTGATCCCCAAGGCAGGAGGATCGTGGATCCCGATCTCATTGAGGGTGAGGTGGATGATGCGTGCCAGGGGTTGATCCTGGTCCATTTCGTGTAGCCAAGAATCGAGACCGATGTCGGGTGCTTCTACATGAATTACTCCCAGACGAGAGGCAGAGATTGAGGTGACCTCAACTATGGCTGATACTTGGTGTATTGGTACCGCGATCGCAGGTTGCCCATAGACAACAGCATGTTCGCCGAAAAGGATGATCTTGCCAGGAGCTCTGGCAGTCGTCATGTGCCGAAGTAGAGGATGGCTACGGCGGTGAGTCCCCATAAGATGAAGGTAACCAATAATGGCAAGTCAGTCAATACGATCTCTTCCGGGGCACCACCGGCGTTTTCAACATTGACCAAGTGCAGATACCTAAAAATGCCATATAACACGAAAGGGATTGTCAGCATCATCAAGTTATTGTCTGGAAGGTTTTCTGCGGAGAATGTATAGAGCGAATATGCCACAATTGTGGTCCCAGACACGATGATCATCAATTGGTCAAGAAACGGTATGGTGTAGCCGTCAAGGACGCGCCGATGTGAGTTTGCATCCTCTGCCAGGAGAACCATTTCGGCCCTGCGTTTTCCAAATCCGATGAACAAGGCTAGTAGGGTTGTACACATGTAAAGCCATGGGGAGAACCGCTGCACGGTGATCAATACCACTCCGGCAGCCACACGAAGGACGAATCCCGTAGCGAGAACCAGCACATCGATGATCGGAATGTGTTTCAACCAGAAGGAATAAAGCAGATTAAGTAACATGTAGCCGAGAAGAACGGCCCCATACGTCGGCCTTAGCGCAAAGCCTGCCACAACGGATATCACAAAGAATGCAGCTGCCGCCACCCTGGCCGTGGATATGGATAACTCTCCCGCAGCGATTGGACGATGGCGTTTTACGGGATGATTTCGGTCCTGCTCCAAATCTGCGAGATCGTTGATTAAATAGACCGTGCTCGATCCGAGGCACAATAAAATGAATCCGATAACAGTACGAAGGAGTGGGTCTATATGCGTTAGCTGTTGGTCGAATACGAGCGCAGCAAAGATCAGGAAATTCTTGATCCATTGCCGGGGTCGCATAGCTTTGATGAGTGCCTTTAGCATGTTAAGCATGATAGCAGGAAGATTTTTGCGAAGCAAGCTGATAGGGGTGGTACGATAGTAGGTATGGTGAGGGGCATGCTTATTTTCCTCCCATCAAGTAGAATTTAGATGTGGCGCAAAAAACACGCATTGATCTTCTCTTAGTCGAACGGGGATTGGTAGAGAGCCGATCACAAGCCCAACGCTTGATCATGGCCGGGCAAGTTCGGGTGAACGATCAGGTTGTGAACGTACCTTCTCGCAAGTTTGTTATGAACGCGCAAATCACCCTTGAGAGTGGCCCACGTTTTGTCTCCCGGGGCGGTGAAAAATTAGCTTCTGCTTTGGAAACCTTTGCTACTGACATAGAGGGCAAGATCTGTGCAGACGTGGGTGTCTCCACAGGGGGGTTCACAGATTGCTTACTGCAAGCGGGTGCGGCGCGCGTCTATGCAATCGATGTTGGACGTGGTGTCCTCCATTGGAAGTTGCGTAATCATCCGAAGGTCGTGGTCATGGAGGGTGTCAATGCGCGTGAAATAGAATCCCTGCCAGAACCAATCCAGTTGGTGACCATCGATGCCTCATTTATCTCCCTGCGAATACTCATTCCCAGCGTGGTTCGATGGCTTGATAGGGATGGTGAAGTCATCGCGCTGATCAAACCTCAATTCGAAGCGGGAAGAGAGGCCGTGGGTAAGGGGGGTGTGGTCCGTGATCCATTGGTTCATCAGCGGGTGGTGAGAGACGTGATCGATTGTGCGGTAGAAGCCAACCTTGGTCCGCAAGCTGTCATGATCTCTCCGCTACGAGGACCAAAGGGCAATCTTGAATTTCTGTTGTGGTGCATTAAGAACGCAGATGGGGTGGATACGAACTCCTTGCTAGAAAGCGTTCAACTTTCAATTTGCTTAGATTGATTCTTTTTCTGTACTATGATAAATCTATCATGTAGGTGATTCGTATTTATTCTTTCGATCTTTCCTCCTAAGAAGCGCATTTCATTCTGACTGGAATAGAAATTCGGGCACCCCACTGTTTCAAATCGAAGAGCTAGAATATTTGGAGTCCTTAATGAATAAAAATCTAAGAAAACTAGGAAAAACTGAAATCGAAATAACACCAATCGGGTTGGGTGTAATGCAATTCGCTGGGGGAAGGTTAATGTTTCCTGAAATCTCTCAGGATACGAAGAACGAAATCATCAAGATGGCCTTGGATGGGGGGATTAACTGGTTTGACACAGCAGAGGCGTATGGAAATGGCATATCGGAACGAGGACTGGCTAACGCATTGAAAGCTGCTGGAAAAGCCGATGATGAAGTCCTTGTGGCCACAAAATGGAGCCCGTTTTTTCGAACTGCAAAGAACATTCCAAAAACAATAATGGCTCGCCAACAATATTTAAGCCCATACACAATCGATTTGCACCAGATCCACCATCCATTTAGTTTCTCTTCACCAGAAGACGAGATGGATGCCATGGCTGATTTGGTGGAAGCAGGAAAAATACGTTCAGTGGGAGTGAGCAACTTTAGTGCTAAGCGTATGCGTCGTGCTTATAAAGCCCTAGCAAAGCGAGGATTGCCCCTTGCCTCCAATCAAGTGCAATATAGTCTTCTCCACCGGAACATAGAAATAAATGGAGTGCTGGATACTGCCAAAGAACTAGGAATCACGATTATTGCTTGGTCACCCATTGCATCTGGAATCCTAACCGGCAAGTTCCACAAAAATCCTGAATTACTGATGGCCAAGCCCTCTATCCGTCGTGTTCTTCTACAACGTCGACTAGAGAAAAGTGAACCCATTGTTGAGGTTATAGATGAAATCGCTTTAACTCACCAAGTGACTACAGCACAGATAGCATTGAACTGGTTAATTAATTATCACGGCGATACGGTTGTCGCTATTCCGGGTGCGACCAGGGCAAGCCATGCCAGAGAAAGCGCTGGTGTGATGAATTTTAGGCTCACTGAGGATGAAATGTCCCGCATTGATGAAGTTTCTCGTATATTCCGCTAATCATTGCTGTACGTCAGTTCATCAACCAAGACTGCAAGAAGACAATGGTTACCTCCAACCCTTTATACTTGCTGGAACTCAAATAGGGAATATCCGACTGGGAGTCAGAAGTTCCGCTTCTGCCTCGTCTTGAGCAATGCAAAAGCAAACGCAAGCATAGCTTACGCACTCCAAATTCGCATCAACATCAGAATGCCCTCCAAGCCAGAAGCTAGATCTCAATACATACATAATGATCTTAGCATTTACCATTGTTGCCCATTCTTCTCCCTAGAAGAATGGGTTAGGAACACGCCATATATCCTGTCATCGTTGACTCATGTATACTTCAACTCACACACTCTTCTCTTAGGGTCGAAACAATACAATCGGGAAAGAAGAACTCCTGTTTCAACGGTGATGATGGATTAATAAACGAAAAATACATGGAGAATACCCATGAAAGCCCTGATAACCGGTGGTGCTGGTTTTATCGGAATTAACACGGCGGATTACCTTCTTCGCGAGGGACATGAAGTCGTGATCCTGGACAATCTCTCTCGACATGGGAGTGAAACCAATCTAACGTGGCTGCGAGAGCGGCAAGGAGGGATCCCTTTCGAACTTCAAGATATCCGTGAGTATGCCGGATTGAAGAAAGCCATCGGAAAACACAAGCCCTATGACGCGTTGTTTCACTTTGCAGCTCAGGTCGCCGTGACAACTTCAGTAGAGTCGCCGCGAATGGATTTCGAAACAAATGCACTTGGCACACTCAATGTGCTTGAAGCTGTTCGTGAACTGGGATTGGATCCTGTCGTACTCTACACTTCGACAAACAAGGTCTACGGTGCCTTATCGGATGTTGGGGTAGATGAAGAAGAAAGTAGATATCGCTATGCTGAATTAGACCTTGGCATATCGGAAAACACGCCATTGGATTTATATTCGCCTTATGGGTGTTCCAAGGGAGCCGCAGATCAGTACGTGCGGGATTATCATCGAATGTATGGATTGCGAACGGTCGTGTTCCGTAACTCGTGCATCTATGGTCCACGCCAATTCGGGATCGAAGATCAGGGATGGCTCGCTTGGTTTGTGATCGCAGCTGTCCTTCAGCGACCGATAACGATCTATGGGGACGGAAAGCAAGTACGTGATGTGCTCTTCATTGATGACTTGATCGAGGCGATGATGGCTGCTGTCGTAAGTCCTGTGAGCACGCAAGGTGGGATTTACAACATTGGAGGGGGAATGCGTTTCAGTCTGTCAGTGTGGCGCGACTTTGGACCATTACTGAGCGAGTTGCTTGGAACGGAGATCGAGGTCAGTTATGGGGATTGGCGACCAGGAGATCAGAAGATCTATGTCTCTGATATTTCCAAAGCATATCGAGATTTCGGTTGGGAACCCAGAATTCCACCTCGCGAAGGTGTAGGCCGTCTCCTGCGATGGGTAGAGGCAAATCGGGCGTTGTTTCAATAGACGAGTATGTGTTTTGAATGAGACTGGTCACAGACACCCCCGATGCTATAATTCCCCAGATTTTTGATAAACAACGAGTTCATGAGGATTCCCTCTCGTTCCTGTGACTGTAACGCGACGAAGAATTCGTCCTCATGCTATCATGCTTCGAAGAATGCCTCTCATCACATCAGGGGGTGACGAAAAATCCGATCCATCAAGATAGCTACAAATACCTAGCTGTGTTTCATCAGGGGTCGGGGAAAATGATTGATGGTGTAGACGAGAGAAGAGGAGCAAGGGAGGATATTTCAGGTAGGGTTGTCGCATCATTTCGTGTAGCATTTCACTCTTTAAGAGCTCTTGAAAGGCCTGAGCCTTGCAACCACGTTTTGTAAGACTTTAGAAGAAGACGTATTTTGATTGAAAACAGGAATTATGTGATATCTGGATCATCGGCGATATGAAGAGATGAAGATCTTGTTTGTATTGACGTATTATCGACCCCACGTTTCCGGATTGACGATTTATGTGGAACGATTGGCGCACGCACTTGTGGAGCGTGGCCATCAAGTTACAGTATTAACTTCTCAATACGAAAGACGACTGCCTCGTCACGAGCGATTGGATGGCGTCAAGGTTTTAAGGGTGCCCGTGGCTTTCCGTGTGAGCAAGGGTGTGGTGATGCCTACGATCGGTTTGGAATCCACACGACAGGTGTTGAACCACGATGTGATCAGTTTACACTTGCCTCAACTAGACGCTGCGGGCATCGCATTACGCGGTCGTCTCTTCGGTCGACCCGTTACACTGACTTATCATTGTGACCTTACATTACCCAAAGGTGGGATCAATGCGCTAGCTAACCAGGTGGTTAAGGTAGCTAATCGCCTTGCGGCTTCATTTTCCGACGTCGTGATCGCGTATACCGAGGATTTCGCGCAGCATTCTCCTTTCCTTTCACGATATCTGGCAAAGTTACGTGTGATCACCCCACCGGTTGTGGTACATCCGATCCAGGAAGAGGAGGTGGCCGATTTCATTCAGCAGCATCGCAAGACACAAGGTCCAGCAATTGGCATGGCTGCGCGCTTGGCAACTGAGAAGGGTGTGGAGTATCTTCTAGGCGCGATGGAGGAGATCCTGAAACGTCATCCCCAAACAGAGGTGCTCTTCGCCGGCCAGTATCAGGACGTTCTCGGGGAGGAAGCTTACGCTCGTCAGTTGGCGCCGATGTTAGAGCGGTTCCAAGATCATTGGAGCTTTCTCGATGTGCTTGATCCTCGGCAAATGTCGGCATTCTTCAAAGCATGCGATGTGACGGTGCTTCCAAGCGTAAATAGCACGGAGAGTTTTGGTCTTGTCCAGATCGAGTCAATGATCTGTGGGACGCCAGTTGTGGCCTCAAATTTACCAGGAGTACGCCAGCCTGTCCGAAGGACTGGGATGGGAAAAGTCATTCCGTTGAGAGATTCCTCCGCATTGGCAGAGGCTGTTCTCGAGGTGATCGGAAACCCTGATGTCTTCCAGGGCGACTCAGAAGAAATCGCTCAACAATACTCTCCTACGGCTACTGCCGAGGGGTATGAGCGCCTTTTCCTGGAATTGCTCGATGGGATTTGAAACGATTGAGCTTTATGACACGAGATTATCTCTGGTCACACTTACGTGATTTACCGTACTTCCGTGCACTTCTGCGTGCGGTTGAATCGCGTTTAATGCAGGAGGTAACTTTACCACCACCCGTTTTGGATATTGGCAGTGGGGATGGACACTTCGCATCCGTTACTTTTAATAAAAAAATCGACCTAGGGATCGATCCAGCCATCAAGCCTACTTATGAAGCAATACAGAAAGGAGCCTACAAGTTCTTGGTTTTAGCCGAAGGCGAAAGGCTTCCTTGTGCGAACAGTAGCTTTGCAAGCGCGGTGAGCAATTCAGTGCTTGAGCACGTTGATCACTTGGAGGAAGTGCTAACGGATATCAGACGAGTGCTGCAACCTGGAGCTCCATTGGTGTTTACGGTGCCCAATCCGGGCTACCGATCGCAGTTGAGTATCCCTCGTTTCCTACGGCGTCTCTCGTTGAAGCGGCTGGCCGTCGCATACGAAGAATGGTTTATGAGAGTCACAAGAACGAAAACACTATTCGATGAAGAAGAATGGAAAACACTCCTTGAGCGCGTTGGTTATCGCGTTGAGCGAAGTCAGAGATATTTTTCACCGGCAGCGCTTCGTACATTAGAGTGGGGTCACTATTTTGGGATACCCTGCTACCTTCCGCGATGGTTTATTGGGCGTTGGATCCTGGTACCCACTCGTTGGAATCTATGGTTAACAGATCGACGGATTAGATCCTATTATGATGAAACCTATAGCAGCGAAGGGACTTACACGTTCTATATCGCGGTCAGGCGGTGAGTGACTGGACGAAGTTACCATTGGTAGTTGTTTGTTGAGCATATATAGAAAGTTATTCGATCGATGATAAACAGTCCTTACACCTTATCGTCAAGATTAATGAGCAGCTTCAGAACGGGGAGACCTTGATGGAAGAGAACCACAGCAGAGAGAATGAACATCTGGAGCCAACCGTACTTGATTGGTTCAAGTCTCTCTTTCGGTTGCGTCCGATTCCCATTCCAGAGGAAGTCGTCCCCAAGGTTAAGCCGAAGGTAAAACCAGCTCCACCCGTTATACCTGTGGTGAAAGAACGACCAACTATCCGTGTAACGGCCGCTCACTTACGAATTCCGATCGCTCTCTTTTTGGCCTTGATGGCGCAATTCGGATTGGAACAACGTTCTGGAAGTGTTACGACCTCCATTGTCCTCTATGTGATTGCGGCAGGGTTGCTCGGATGGGCGTTCTGGGTCGGTGATATCCCTGCAGCAAGCGAGTTAAAGAGCAGGAAGAGGTTCAGGGCGATCACCGTGAGGGTGCCCTTTTTAACCGCTAGCTTGTTCCTTTCCGTTCTCACTTTCATTGCCTCAGGCGATAACCGCTTCGACACGATGACGTTGGTGGTCTGGATCGGGTCGATCTTTTGCATCACGTTTTCATTATGGGAAGGGGAGATCGAACCCCGTCGAATCTGGGATAAAATCCGTAAATGGCTTTCCACCCCCAAAGTCAATATTAAGTTCGATGGCTGGCAAATACTGGTCCTCCTGTCGCTCATCTTGATCGCATATTTCCGATTTGTAGATCTCAACAGTGTTCCCTATGAGATGTGGAGCGATCAAGCTGAGAAACTCTTGGATGTGACCGATGTTCTCAACGGAAAACACTCCATCTATTTCCCACGCAACACAGGTCGGGAGGCGATCCAGTTTTATCTCGCTGCAGCTACAGCAAAAGTTCTAGGGACGGGGATATCCTTTCTTACACTAAAGATCGGCACTGCGCTTATCGGATTTATCACGCTTCCATACATTTACCTTTTCGCTCGCGAAGTAGGAGGGCGAGAGGTTGGATTGGCGGCTTTACTACTGGCTGGCGTCGCGTATTGGCCGAACACCATCAGCAGGCTTGGCCTCCGCTTTCCTCTTTATCCGGTTTTTACCGCGCCGGTCCTTTATTATATGGCGCGTGGGTTGCGCCTCAAAAAACGTAATCAGCTGCTTTTGGCTGGCCTTTTCGCTGGAATTGGCCTTCATGGATATTCTCCTGCACGGGTTGTCCCCATAGCTTTTGCAGTAGGGATTGCTATCTATGCGCTTCACCGTGAAGCACGAAATCAGCGGAAAAAGATCTTCAATTGGTTGATCGCTGCAGGATTGATCAGTCTAGTAGTCTTTATGCCCCTCATTCGGATAGCGATAATTCAACCGGATTTGTTTCTCCTTCGAACTGTCACGCGTATGACTGGCGCCGAGCAGGCCATCCAGGGTTCACCATGGAGGATCTTACTTGAAAACATCTGGCGCGGTTTGACCATGTTCGGCTGGGATAATGGGAAAATTTGGGTGATCTCGATTCCTAATCGACCCGCGCTGGATTGGATAACAGGCGCTCTGTTTCATCTTGGGATTGCACTTGTTGCCGTTCGCTACATCAAACAGAGGAACTGGATGGACCTTTTCCTCTTGGTGAGTATCCCCATCCTTATGTTACCCTCAACCTTGTCCATTGCTTTTCCGGACGAGAACCCTGCACCCAATCGAGCTTCAGGGGTGATGGTCCCTGTGTTTACGCTGGCCGCCATACCGCTGGCTATGATCCCTAAATGGGTTCGCAAGCATTGGGATGATCGACGTGCTTATGGGATGAGTCTGATTGTTGTAGTGGGAATGTTCCTCATCTCAGCGGACATGAATTATCGCCTCGTGCTAGAAGATTTCTCGACAATGCATCAGGCCGGCACATGGAATACCTCCGATGTGGGACATGTAATTCGGGGGTTCGCTGAGTCGGTAGGATCGTATGAAACGGCTTACGTTGTTCCCTATCCCCACTGGATGGATACGCGTCTGGTTGGGATGGTCGCAGGGAAACCTACCAAAGACTACGCGTTATGGCCGGAGAACTTCGAGGAGGTCCTCGGTGAGCAGAGAGCACAATTGTTCATCGTGAATGTAAACGATGTTGAGGCGCTCGAGAAACTCAGAGAGCTCTTCCCCTCGGGAAAGGAATCGCGCTGGTTCTCCCAACTTGAAGGGAAAGATTTTTTGATGTATTTTGTGCCTCCTGAGATTGGTACAGATCGCAATTTGATCCCCGAGCCGGAGTAGTGATGTCAACGACTGCCGATAAGCCCTCGCTTAAAACTACGACCCCTCTTGCGCATGCTTGGAATGGTATGCGTAATCGCTTGCCGGAATTGGCGTTGATTGTGGTCCTCATTCTGGCCGCGTACTTACGGTTCGAAGGCCTTAATTGGGATGAGGGAACTCAGTTGCACCCGGATGAACGTTTCTTATTGATGGTCGAGGGCGCTCTTCAATTGCCCTCATCGTTGGGAGAGTACTTCAACACCGAGGTATCCAAATTAAACCCGCATAACGTTGGGCATGGTTTCTTCGTCTACGGAACATTCCCGATCTTCATCGTACGTTATGTGGTGGAATGGATTGGGGAGATCGGAAACGGCGATATCCGTATCATCGGTCGTGGGGTTTCAGCAACCTTTGATCTGATCTCGATTCTCTTGATCTACCTCATCGGAAAACGCCTCTATCGTCGCAGGGTGGGTTTGATCGCTGCCCTTTTCACCGGGCTATCCGTTCTGCTCATCCAGCATGCCCACTTTTTTGTCGTTGATTCAATCGCCAACACATTTGTCCTTGCCGGTTTCTATTTCGCCCTGTTGGTGTTGGATGAGGGTCGCCCAGCAGATTATCTCCTCTTCGGTCTTGCTCTGGGCATGGCCGTGGCGTCAAAGATCAACACTGCTCCTCTGGCAGGGGTCGTCGCTCTAGCGGGGTTGCACCGGGTTTGGAAAGCAGATCAAGATTCAAGACAAAGGGAACTATATAAGACCTTTGCCCTACTCATAGCAGCTGCGATTGTTTCCCTGCTCACATTCCGAGTCCTTCAGCCTTATGCATTCGAAGGACCATCTTTCTTCGATGTGAAGCTCAATCCTAAGTGGCTCTCAAACATGCGTGAGATCAATGAGCTGAACCGGGGAAATACAGACGCGCCGTACGCACTTCAATGGGCGGATCGCCCACCCATTTTGCACTCCTTGAAGAATATGCTCCTTTGGGGAATGGGGTTGCCACTCGGTATCCTCGTCTGGGTGGGATGGGCATGGGCAGCATGGGAGATCATCCGAAATCGTAATTATCGTCACCTCCTGCCCGTTGTGTGGTCAGGTGTGTATTTTGTGTGGCAATCCACTGGCTTCACGCCGGCGATGCGCTATCAGATGCCGATCTATCCGATCCTCGCCCTTCTGGCTGCTTGGGCCTTGTGGCGCGCATGGGACACTTCGGTAGAAGTACGTATCGAATGGCGAAAGGCGGCCCGAATTCTCACGGGGTTCGTAGCTGGGGTGACCATCCTAGGAACCCTCTACTGGGCGTTGGCGTTTACCAATATCTACAGAGAACCGTTAACACGCGTAGCAGCTTCCCGTTGGATCTATTCCCATCTCCCTGGGACGGTCAACGTGGTCATTCAGGGCGTAGATGAGGAATTTTTAGAACCCGTACCCATGCCAGCGGAGTTTACACTCAGCCTAGAAAATCCCCACGTTACTTCTTTCAAAATCTTTCAGGAGGGCTTAGCAAACGCAATCAGGCTTCCTTATGTGATGAACCTGAATCAGGGGGATGATTTTGTCGATCTCACGATCAGTTTGCTCGAATTTGAAGATGCTGAGGATGCTCTGGGTTTTGCGGTGTTCGACGCAAGCCTCCCCCCAGGCAACGAAACTTTCTTGGAGATCCCTCTCCATCGACCAATCCAACTTACAACCGACAGAATCTATTACATCCGATTGGAATTAGAGCAGGGTGGGCCGCTCACCATGCGCGGTACGAGAATCGTTCACGAGACGACCTGGGACGATGGGATGCCATGGAGCGTTGACGGTCGAAGCATGAGCGGGCGTTACGTCGGTCTAAATCAAGAATTGTATTGGGCCGATAACGAAGACCAAAACGAGGATGGGATCTCGGATAAGCTGGATCGTATTGCTAACACCTTGACTGAAGGTGATTACTTGATCATTTCCTCCAAGAGGCAATACGGCTCAATCCCTCGTGTACCAATTCGTTATCCGTTAACCACCGCATATTATCGAGCGCTCTTAGGTTGTCCGGAACCAGAAGATGTTTTGCGCTGTGCATCGGTTGCAAAGCCTGGCGAGATTCAAGGTGAATTAGGATATGAACTTGTCGAGATCTTTCAGAGCAATCCTAAGCTGGGTCCATTTGAGATAAACGACCAATCTGCAGAAGAGACTTTCACGGTCTATGACCACCCCAAAGTCTTGGTCTTCCAAAAAACTCAGGATTACTCTGAGGATAAAGTCAGGGAAATTCTGGGTCAGGTGGACATCAGCAACGTCGTACACATCCTGCCAAAAGATGTCGGTTCTACTCAAATAACGACTGATCTTATGCTGCCCTCGGATCGTTGGGAAGCTCAACAGGAGTCGGGCTCTTGGTCAGACCTCTTCAATCGTCAAGGTTTGATCAACCGATCAGGGTTCATCGGTGTCGTTGTCTGGTGGATTGCCATAGGCATCATTGGCTTGCTGGCTTTTCCGATCACACGTGTCGCGTTTCCTGGTCTGCGGGATGGTGGATATCCCTTGGCGCGGGTTATTGGTTTGCTGATCATGGCTTGGGGCAGCTGGCTCCTGGGAAGCATTGGCGTTCCGGTTACCCGATTAACCATAATCGTTGTGCTTCTTATGATGACGGCCCTTTCTCTCGCTCTCGCCTATCGCGATCGTGAGGAGTTGATCGTTTATATACGAGAGCACCGCAGGGAGATCCTGTGGACAGAAATTCTGGCTCTGTCGTTCTTTATCTTCGATTTTGGTATTCGAATTGGCAATCCCGATCTCTGGCACCCAGCGAAGGGTGGCGAGAAACCTATGGATTTCTCGTACCTCAATGCTGTGATCAAATCCCGAACCTTCCCACCTTATGACCCCTGGTTCGCTGGAGGTTACATCAACTATTACTATTTCGGTTTTGTGATTGTTGGTATGCCTATAAAGCTTCTGGGCATGATCCCCTCAGTGGCATATAACTTAATTATCCCCACCCTCTTCTCGACCTTGGCGCTTGTCGCCTACTCTGTAGGCTACAACCTGGTGGCGTGGTTCAAGGAGAAAAAAGAATCTGCTAGGTATCCTAACCCACGAATTGCAGGTCTTGCGGTCGCGCTGATGCTTGTCGTCCTGGGAAACCTTGGTACGGCGAGGATGCTCTACGATGGATTTAAACGCATCGGCACGCAGCCAGGTACGGAGCCTGCCACCTTCGTTGTAGGCGTGGGGCAGGTTATTCGTGGTATTGGTGAATTTCTTACCCTTGATCGGCAATTACCTATTGCCATGGATCATTGGTATTGGAATCCAAGCCGGGCGATCCCGCCTGGTCCTGGCGAAGCAGGTCCCATCACAGAATTTCCATTTTTCACCTTCCTCTATGCGGACCTGCACGCGCATATGATCAGCCGACCTCTAACAGTCCTGGCGGTTGGTTGGGGTTTATCTTGGTTATTGGCAGCGAAACGGCGTCACCAACGGCGGTGGCTCGATTTTGCCATCGCGATATTCATCGGGGGGTTGATCCTTGGTGCCCTTAAGCCAACCAATACCTGGGACTACCCGGTTTATTGGGTTCTTGGCGTAATTTCGGTCCTCTATGCGGCTTGGCTTCGATATGAGAAGCTCGAGATTCGAAGCGTACTTGAAGCAGTACTGGCTGTGGTTATCTTGATCGGTTTAGCTCAGTTCCTCTTCCAACCTTATCACCAATGGTACGGTCAGGGATATGTGGAGGTAGATGAATGGATGGGATCGCGCACTTCTATTAGCGCATACCTAACGGTCCACGGATTATTTCTTTTCTTGATTGTCTCTTGGATGATCTGGGAGACACGTAATTGGATGGCCGCCACACCATTATCCAAGCTTCAGAATCTGCGACCTTACTTCGGGCCGATCTTGCTAGGGACGTTGATCATTATAGCGGCCACGGGCTTACTCATCGGGAGTGGGTATGATGTAGCAGTGCTTGTGATTCCACTGATAGTATGGTGTGGCATTTTAATCCTACAACCCGGATTGCCCATAGAAAAACGTGTTGTGCTGTCCCTGACTGGAATCGGACTTGCGCTAACCTTCCTGGTTGAGGTTGTGGTTCTCAGGGGTGATATCAGCCGCATGAACACGGTTTTTAAGTTCTACCTCCAAGTGTGGGAGATATTCAGCATAGCTGCTGGCGCAGCCCTCGCATGGATCTTGGTCGATGTACCCTCATGGCTAACTGGCTGGCGACGCAGCTGGACATTGGTGCTTTCGATACTCGTATTCTCGGCCGCGTTTTATACGATTACCGCTACTCCTGCAAAAATCCGCGACCGGTTTGCCATGGATGCACCCCATACTTTGGATGGCATGGCCTTCATGCCATATGTGGACAACTATTATGATTTAGGCAAATCCATGATGCTCGATGAAGACTACCGGGCGATACAATGGGTGCAAGACAACATACAAGGCTCCCCAGTGATCGTCGAGGCCAATATCCCCGAATATCGTTGGGGGAACCGCTTCACGATCTACACTGGTCTGCCCGGAGTGTTGGGGTGGAACCATCATCAGCGTCAGCAACGCGTTACAGGAGTCCCTGGGATGGTTGAAGAACGCGCCAGCGATATCCTGGACTTCTATCTCACTCGCTCGGCGGAGGACGCGTGGGCATTTCTGGAACGCTACAATGTGCAATACGTTGTCCTGGGTCGATTGGAGCACATCTTTTATGAAGAAGTCCAACCCTGCGATCCATCTGGAGATGGGTCAAGCGTGACGTGTGATCTCCGCGGCTGGCCTTGGGGGATGCCAAATCCTGATGTGCCACCCTCGGAGTGTAAACCATTGGACCCCAATTCAGAGGATACCTCTCTTCGATGCCCCACTCATGGTTTGGAAAAATTCGAAGTTATGGTCGCGTCCGGTATGCTGAGTGAAGTTTACCGCGAGGGTGAGACCAGGATCTACGAGGTAAGCCAATGATCGGTTCCGTCTTGGCTTGGTGGGTGGTAACCAGCATTCTGGGATGGGTTGCTCTGCCCATCGCTTGGCGATTGTTTGGTCAATTGTCCGATCGAGGGTATGGCTTTAGCCGTGTGTTAGGCATCATGGCTACCAGTTATCTTTTGTGGATAGGCACCTCCTTGGGATGGCTGCGAAACACTCTCGGTGGCGCGATTGGTGCAGTGGTGATCCTCGCCGTCATGAGTCTATGGATGGGCTCGAAACGATGGCGAGAGATCGGTCGTTGGCTGCGAGCAGAATGGCGCACGATTCTTGTTATGGAGCTTCTATTCCTTGTCGCCTTTGTCTTCTGGTCATTCGTACGTGCAAACGATCCCAAGATCAACCACACCGAACAGCCCATGGAGCTGGCATTCCTTAATGGCATCCTGAGTTCAGACACCTTTCCCCCACGTGACCCATGGCTCTCGGGTTATGCGATTTCGTATTACTACTTCGGTTATGTCCAGATGGGATTACTAACCCGATTAACCGGTGTGTTGGCTGGTGTGGCATTCAACCTGACAAACAGCATGTGGTTTGCTTTAAGCATACTAGGAACATATACGTTGTTATACAACCTGCTGACACGGCGTGGTGAGCGCCCTCGTTTGGCCGCAGCCTTTATGGGACCGCTGTTTGTGATCGTCAGTGGCAATATCGAAGGTTTCTTGGAATTCCTGCACACGCGGCATGTCTTTTGGGGACAAGATGCAAGTGGCAATTTCATTTCTTCTTTTTGGAATTGGCTCAATCTGGAGAATCTCGTAAACCCGCCTCTGGCTCAGGTGAGTTCGATCCCTGCACGAAATTGGTGGTGGTGGCGAGCCTCGCGGGTGGTCCATGATGTAAACTTGTCGGGGGCATCGATCGAGGTGATCGATGAGTTCCCGTTTTTCTCCTTCCTATTAGCAGACAATCATCCCCATGTTTTAGCTTTGCCATTTGTCCTTCTCGTCATCGGGTTTGCGCTTCAGCTCTACAAGACCGGCATACGGTCTGAGATAAGGCTAGGCGAGGTGGAGTTACCGAGACACATCCTTAGGAATGCGATCATCGGTCTGCTGATCGTATTACTCATTTTCGTGGGGATAAGTACAAGCTCAGCAGCAGCCGAAGGTCTAGAATCCTCAGAAGTTTTCTTCGCGATGCTTAAAGCCACGATGATTGGTCTCGTTTTGATTGGGCTGTTGGTCGTCCTGCTTCTCCTCCTCACTGGGCGTCTCCCATCTAGCCTCTCCCAAAGTGAGTTTTGGTTAGGCGCTTGGTTATTCGGAGGGCTAATCTTCCTCAATACATGGGATTTTCCTATCTATTTCTTCATACTACTGGCGGTGATCTTATGGTCCGCACGTGGTGAGAAGTTAAGCTTGATCCTGAAACGAGCATTGTGGACGACTCTCGGTGTCACGATTGCGGGTGTGATCCTTTACTTGCCCTGGTTCCCAGGATTTGGCCCAAGACAAGCCGGTGGTGTCCTGCCCAATGTGATCTTTCCAACTCGGCTGCCTCATTTTTTGATCATGTTTGCGACCGCTTTCATACCGATTTTGGTGTGGCTCGTGGTGAGGGTGAGGCATAATTGGCGGAGGTCAGAAATCCGTTGGATGACCATAATAAGCGTTGGATTGCCGTTGTTTTTATTGCTGCTCAGTTTAGCATTAGGTGTCGTGATCGCCTTCTTGCTGCAAGGTAGTGACCCGATGATGTGGGGAGACATGCTCTCCCACATGGGCGCTGTGGATACACAAGCCATAATCAGAGCCGTCGTAGAGAAAAGAATAACAAATTCCTGGACCGCGCTTATTCTAGGTGCTACGATTGCAGCCAGCGGTCTTCTCTTCATCAGGCGTATACGTGATGCGAAAGAAACGGATGGTGAAATTGATGGAAACTGGCCATTTGTCCTGATGATGATCATGATTGGGGCGTTGCTCATCCTAGCTCCAGAATTTCTTTATTTGAAGGATCAATTCGGAACCCGTATGAACACCATCTTCAAGTTTTACTTCGCGGCTTGGATCCTGTGGGGATTGGCGGCGGCTTACGCGACCTGTGAATTGTGGCCCAGAAGCTTTTCCTGGGGAGGTGTATTACGTACGTTGGTGATCATCCCCCTTTTGATGGGACTCTTCTATCCCATTATGACGACATGGACGAAGACGAACGGGTTTAATCCACCAGATGGACGTACATTGGACGGGAGCGCTTACCTGGCTTTATATCAACCTTCTGATTACGCTGCGATGCAGTGGATAAACGATCATTTGGATGGAGGCATTGTCGCTGAAGCCATCATTGGGCCAGCAAGTTATAAATACTATTCACGCATTTCAACCCATACGAATCTTGATACCGTCATCGGTTGGCCGGGTCATGAAAGCCAGTGGCGTGGTGGCTCAGAAGAACAAGGTTCGCGAATTAACGATGTGCAGCAGCTCTACCAATCTCGGGATTGGATGGAGGCGCACACGATAATCGACCTTTACGAAATTGATTATGTGTATATTGGACCCTTGGAATGGTCGACTTACAATTCGATCGATGTGGAGAAATTTAAGATTTTCATGGATTTGATTTATGAGAATTCTGAGGTGAGTATTTTCGGGTTGCGTAGCGAGGGGAGACCATGAAGGAAGGCAAAGCCACTATCACAGCAGAGACGCTGCTCTACATCGTGATCATTGCGATCGCGGCTGCATTACGGCTTTCGAATTTAGGAACCTTGCCGTTGACGGATTCCGAATCTGAGTACGCGCTTTCTGCTGCGAGTTTCACGAGTCAAGCCTCTCATTTTTGGAATGATGGTGAGGGGACCATTCCACTTAGCCCTGCATACCTCAGCTTTACTACGCCGGTTTTCTACATGGTTGGGACCTCAGAGGTCAGCGCCCGGATTATGCCTGCGTTGGCAGGACTCGCGTTGGTCATCGCTCCACTTCTCCTTAGAAAAAGATTTGGGTCTTCTGTGGCGCTCGTACTCTCGCTTCTCTTTGCAATCTCACCATCGCTTGTAACAACCTCTCGAACCGCTGGCGGGGAATCCTTAGCATTAGCGGGATTTGTTATCGGGCTTTTGTTGCTGCTGGGAGAAGAGAAGGGTGAGTTGACATCGTTGCGGGCCAAGTGGGCAGGTGTTGCTTTCGGCTTGGCATTGGCGTCCGGCCCCTTCGTATTTCATGGGTTGCTCACTCTAGGATTCAGCGGTCTGATACTGCTCATACTTCGTTCTCGAAGCGAGAATCTGCACATCCCAGATGTCTGGAGAGAAAGTCGATCAATCCTTCTGATCACACTTGGGGCAACGATCCTTTTTGCAACTGGTTTTGGATTCTCGATCACAAATATCGCCGGCTTGGCTGAGGCCATCGGCTCCTGGCTCTCTGGTTGGGGTGGGCCGGTTGAGATTCCAGCGTTGACCACACTAGCGATGTTACCCCTGTATGAACCGCTTGTGTTAATTTTTGGATTACTCGGTGTGATCCTCGCATGGAAACAAAAAGATCGATTTGGAATGGCCACATCCTCATGGGTTTTTGGAGGACTGCTAGGGATGGTAATGTATCCTTCTCGTGGCGGGGCTGATCTGACTTGGGTGATCATTCCACTGAGCGTCTTCGCTGCTCAGACAATTGTGAAACTTGCTGGTCAAATCGCGCGGCGAGTAGATTGGCAGGAGTTCCTTGGGCTGACCTGTTTGCTCCTGGTCCTTTTCACTTTCTTTTATTTTCAAATCGCTGCCTTTAGCTCCGGGCTTGGACCTGCGTTTGATGTAATGAACCGGAATCTGAGATTGTGGCTGGCTTTGGGCGTGCTTTTGCTTGGGGGCGCCGTATTGATCGTTTTCGGTCTTGGGTGGAATTGGTCGATCCCTCGTGAAAGCTTAGGACTCGCTGGTTGCATAGTTCTCATTATCCTTAATATCTCTGCGCTATGGCGGCTTAATTTCGCCCCAACAATCTCAAACGCTCAGGAATTGTGGCGACCTAAAGTAAGTACATATAGTATGCGGTTGATGGTAGAGACGCTGGAAACGATGTCGCAGTCCTATATGAGACGTCCAGATACATTGGAGGTGAGCGTATACGGGGAAATCCCGCCCTCGATGGCTTGGGCTTTACGCGCCTTTCCTAAAGCTGGTAGTGGCGTAGCAGTGGGAGAGGTAGCTATCCCGGTCGTGATCGCAAGTGAAGAGCAGGATATGCCGCCCCTCATGGCGGAATATACTGGGCAGAGTTTAAACGTTCTAGAACGTTGGGGCTGGGAGGGAGTTCTGCCACCAGATCCGATCACTTGGTGGATTCAACGATCGGCTCCCATTGTTGATGAGAGTTGGGTAGTTCTTGTCCGAACGGATATCGCAAGCCTGGGAGAGATAGAATCCTCAGGCCTTGATGCGCCATGAAGGACTTGAGCAAAGTATGTCTCCTGCGAGGATGATCGCCATTGATGGCCCTGCAGCAGCTGGAAAATCAACTTTGGCGCAGCGATTAGCGGATGAGCTGGGTCATCTTTACTTTGATACCGGTGTGATGTACCGAGCCGTGACCTTGGCCGCCCTGTGGCATGAGGTGCCCATTGATGATGAGGAGGCGGTCACACAGATCGCTCGCTGCCTTCCCATTGATGTCCGACCTCCAACCGTCCAAGACGGTCGGAAATATGACATCCTGATGGGCGGAGAAGATGTCACATGGGCTATCCGATCACCGGAAGTCGATGCCCATGTCTCTCAAGTGTCGATGTACGTTGGGGTCCGTCAGGCGATGACGCAGCGACAAAGGGAAATCGGTCTTAGGGGGGATGTGGTGATGGTCGGTAGGGATATCGGGACAGTCGTTCTCCCGGAGGCCGACCTGAAAATCTACCTCGATGCATCAACGGAAGAACGTGCTCACCGGCGTTATCTCGAAAGTCAGGAGAGGGGCGAGGGTGAATCTCTGGAGGAGATCCTGCGTTCATTGCGTATGCGAGATGAACTCGATTCGACGCGTGACTTGGCCCCTCTTCGTGCGGCTCCAGATGCGATCGTCCTTGATACAACCTCTCTTAACGCTGATCAAGTTTTCGAGCGTGTGATCGAACTAGCTAAAGCGTAACGGTCATCCAAAGCAACTACCTCCGGTTTTAATATGCGGTTACAATTGTATTGGAGCAGGAGCTTGTGGTCTCTGAAGTGCAGATCCCATTCCGTAATCGCATCTTCCGTCGTATAGGAAAACCTTTTTTTCGTATGCTGTTTCACATCTTGAGCCATGTGGAGCTTCAAGGTTTTAACCAGATTCCAGGTGAGGGGGGCTACCTGGTAACAGGCAACCATGTTTCTTTGTACGATCCGGCTTTCGTGCTTGCTTTTTGGCCGCGAGATCTCGAAGCGGCGGGGGCGGTAGACATTCTCGATCGCCCTGGGCAGAACATCTTGATGCGTTGTTATGGGGGTATTCCAGTTCATCGAGGGCAGGTGGATCGAACATTGCTCCGTGCGATGATCGATCGATTAAAGAGCGGTCTCCCAGTGTATATAGCCCCTGAAGGGACTCGTTCTCACGTTCCAGGTATGCAACATGCTCACCATGGCGCTGCGTATATTGTCGCGAAAGCGGAGGTACCAGTTGTACCTGTGGGGATGATCGGCACGGAAGATATTTTCACATCGTTGAGACAAGGTGTGAGGGCGAAGTTAAGGATGTTGGTTGGGCGACCGTTGGAACTGCCGGCGGTTAATACGCGCGCCGCGAATCGAAGGCAGGCATTGCGAGCCAATACGGACCTGATTATGAAAGCCATTGCTGATCTGTTGCCAGTGGAGTATCGCGGCATCTATGGGTAAACGGCACTGTTGGTGGGAATATTGGGGATCCGAATAGCTTCCCCGAGTTCTTAAGCGAATGGAGGGACGAGATATGACCGCGCTCGCTGAGCGAGGCGTCGGGGGAAAAAAACCATGGACCTACGAGCACGAACGTTTTGAACGCCGACGCTGGTTTCTACGTTGGTTGATCGATCATATTGCATTTCACATACTGGCGAAATTTGATCGCGTGGAGGGTTTGGAGAATTTTCCCCAAGAAGGTCCTGCGATTCTGATGATCAATCACATTGCATTCATCGATCCGATCGTCGTGCTCGCGTGTGTGCCGCGAAATATCGTTCCCATGGCGAAGGTGGAGGTATATCGAATCCCAGGATGGGGGATCTTTCCCCGGATCTGGCATGTGATCCCAGTACACAGGGGCGAGGTGGATCGTCGTGCCCTGAGAATGGCGCTTGAGGTGCTCTCAGCGGGTGAAGTCATCTTGGTCGCGCCGGAGGGGACTCGCGGTCCTTATCTCAAACGAGGGAAGGTAGGGGTTGCTTATCTAGCTTCTCGAAGCGGGGCGCCGGTGATCCCGGTGGCTGTTGAAGGGACAAAGGGATATCCTTCCCTCAATCCTGCAAGGTGGCGTCAGGGTGGAGCCGTGATTAAGCTGGGGAGGCCGTTCAAATTCCATGGAGTATCCAAGCGACCGAAGCGCGATGAGTTACGAAAAATGACGGACGAAGCGATGTATATTTTAGCGGGGATGTTGCCCGATGCGAGACGAGGTGCGTACGCGGATCTTAGTCAGGCGACAACGGATACGATCCAATTCATCTGATCCTGGAAAGGCTCCACTGAATGTCATCAACAACGAGAATAAAGTCGGTAGCTGTGGGGGTGTGGGTTAAGCTGGCTCCTTCGATTAAGTCGATCCCTACGTATTCAAGGTAATTCATAGTTCTGCGCAGGCTAAAGCCTACGACTACAGCATGAGGCTTGAAGCTTGCAGCTTGAAGCTTGCGACTTGATACTTGTGTCTAATTCAAGCTAGTCTTTTCAGCGGACTTTTAGAATATAATGGTCTTATCACATGATCAGGAGGTAGACCGGGTAACCATCACGAGAGGTATTGGGGAGGATCAGCGCAAGGCCCCGAGATCATCGGGGTGACGAGGACGAGGGTTCCCTACTGCGAGGTGGGGTCAACCGGATAATGCTGACGGCTCCCAACCGTCACACCGGGAAAATCGAGAGATCAGCGGATGCCCTCCGGGCGTGCCACGGCCCGAAACTTCCCCTCCATTAAATCCTACAGGTAATACCATGTTGGTAACAGCGTGGACAAAACTGTTGGGAGTGGCGATCATCTCACAATGCATCAACTCGGGAGGGATTCCATGTGTGGTATCGTCGGTTACGTCGGTGACCGAGACGCGACACCGATCATCTATGAAGGACTCAAACGCCTTGAGTATCGCGGATATGATTCGGCTGGACTGGCCATCATCCAAGATGGTGTGATCGAAGTCCGTCGTGACGCCGGTAAACTAGAGCGGCTAGGCGATCTCCTCCTTCAGGATCCGGTCCAAGGGCAAATTGGTATCGGGCACACCCGCTGGGCGACCCATGGTGAGCCAAGCGCCCGTAATGCCCATCCGCACCTCGGCGCTTCAGGCGAAGTTGTGATCGTCCATAATGGCATCGTGGAGAACTTCCTTAATTTGAGAGAAGAAATGGAGGCCGAGGGGGTACGTTTTAATTCGGACACCGATACGGAGATCATTGTGCATTTGGTGGAGCGATTCCTCGCAATGGGACACGACCTGGCAGAAGCGGCTCGTAGGGCCATCGCACATCTGAAAGGTGCGCACGGTATCGTACTGCTCAGCCTTCGTGAACCGGACAAAATCGTCGCCGCACGTATCGGGAACGCGGGGGGTGTGGTCGTCGGCTTGGGGGAGGGGGAGATGTTCATCGCCTCCGATATCCCCGCCATCCTCGAGCATACCCGCCGGATGGCTTTCCTCGAATCGGGACAAATCGCGATCGTCACCCAAAGCGGTTTTCAAGTGAAATCGATGGAGGGGGAACTCGTAAATCTAGACATTCAATCCGTACCTTGGGACCCGGTCTCGGCTGAGAAAGGGGAGTACAAGCATTTCATGCTGAAGGAAATCTCGGAGCAGGTTCGCTCATCAACTGATACGATCGGCGGACGGGTGGATTTTGAGACTGGGGAGGTCCGTCTCCCGAATCTCAATCTTACGCAGGATCTAGCTGGTCGAATCGAGCGGATCGTGATCACCGCTTGCGGTACGGCGGCCCACGCGGCCATGGTCGGGAAGATCCTCATCGAGCGTATCGCGCGGCTCCCTGTTGAGGTGGACATCGCTTCTGAGTTTCGCTACCGAGAGCCATTGGTGAACGATCGAACGGTTGTATTGGCCATCAGTCAATCGGGTGAGACCGCAGATACATTAGCGGCGATGAACGAAGCCCGAAATCGCGGAGCCACACTTTGGAGCATTGTGAATGTGATCGGATCACAGGCGATGCGTATGGCTGACGGATACATTAGTATGCACGCCGGTCCGGAGATCAGTGTGGCATCGAGCAAGGCGTTCACCGCGCCCTTGATCGATCTCTACATGCTGGCAATCTTGCTCGGTGACTTGAGGGGAATCCTGAACACGCAGCGGAGAAGGGAACTGGCTCTCGACCTAAGGCTAGTGCCAGATTTGGTGGGGCAATGTTTGGATCGAGCAGATCAGGTTGAGAAGATCGGCTGGGCATTGAAAGACGTCGCTCACTGCCTCTACCTCGGAAGAGGGATCAATATGCCCATCGCCTATGAAGGGGCTTTGAAGCTGAAGGAAATCTCTTACATTCATGCTGAAGCTTACCCGGCTGGAGAGATGAAACATGGGCCCATTGCGCTCATTGATGAGGAGATGCCCGTGATCGCAATTTGCCCACGAGATCCCTGGTATGAGAAGATGCTCGCCCAGATCGAACAGACCAAGGCACGCGGAGGGATTGTCGTTGCGCTCGCTACCGACGGAGATGAGCTTATTCCCTCGCTTGCGGATCATATCCTCTGGGTGCCGGAAACACCTTGGCTGTTGAGTCCTGTGACGACGACCATTCCCCTACAATTGTTGGCCTATCACATTGCCGTGATACGCGGCGCGGACGTTGACCAACCACGCAATCTGGCGAAAAGTGTGACGGTGGAGTAATTTTGAGGGGTGTATCCCTGTTGGTCTAGTCGCGTACGATCTTAACCTAAACGCCCATAAGTGAATTTTCGTGATTTCCTCAAGCACCAGAAAGGAAGAACAATGAACCATCGCACTCTACGATCAAACATCCTTGGCTACTTAATTGTGATTTTCCTTTTGGTCGCTTGCGGGTCAGCAACAACAGCAGCTCCGACAGCCCTACCAACAAAGGATCTGCCTATTGAAACACCTACCGAGACGTTACCTTCAGATACACCCGTCCCGCCCACATCATCTCCGATCCCGCCTACGCCCACGGAAACGGCTCTTCCAGAAGCGATTAATTACCTGAATCCGCAAAAATACTTTGTGGAGTATCTCGTTAAGGTCGACAATCGTGGGTTCAACTTAACGGAGCTTCGGGTGTACCAACCGAGACCTGTTGCGTGGGACGCTCAAACTGAAGTTGAGATTGAAGAGGTCCTTCCTGCTCCAAGTGTACAAGGTGAAGACTCAGAACATGGAAATGGGATATATTACTGGAAGATCCTCGGGGAGCCTAAGAGTGGCAAGTCCCTCACTTTTGCATTACGCTTCACCTTCACCGCTTACGAAACGAGGACCAATATAGCTCCCAATGACGTCCAACCGTACGATGAAAGCGATCCGCAATACATCTTGTATACTCGCCCCGAGCGGTTTATCGAAGTATCAGATCCAGAGATCGCGGATCTTGCTGATCAAGTAGCCGGGGATGAAACAAATCCATATCTTATGGCCCGATCCTTCTATGATTATATTGTTGATAACGCGAAATATAATCTGCTCGGTCAAGGATTGGCCGGAGCGAAGGAACTTTGTACAAGCGGCACGGGTGAATGTGGTGACTATTCGGCTCTTTTTGTAGCACTTTGTCGGGCGAAAGGGATACCGGCAAGACCGATTGTGGGATATTGGGCGATCTCCGGAATCGACCAGACACATGTGTGGGCTGAATTCTATGTGGAACCCTTCGGCTGGATTCCCGTTGACCCAACGATTGGTCAAATCGAGTCCGACAAACGGGATTACTATTTTAGTAACATGGACAATCAGCGCGTCATCTTGAACAAGGGCTTCAACATAACATTGGATCCACGTGGTCCTGATAACTATATTGCCGCTTTCCTGCAGGTTCCACTCTGGTGGTATTGGGGAAGCGGGGATCCCGGTGATCTGAGTATTGAACGAACAAGGTGGCGCGTCGAAGCCGTTGACTGATTTGAATTGTAGAAACACGAAATTCTCGTCATCTATTGATGTTCGGAGGAGGACTGAATAGGTGGCGAGTTTTGATTATCTATCAAGAGGAACCTGATTTCTATGGTGCAGGGGTGGGATTACCCCACCCCTACAATGATAAGCACAAGATCTCAAGATTCATACAAATACATCTCATGGTAGCGTTTTGGAGTCCAGAAGCTCTGCTTCTGCCTCGTCCTGAGCATGTCGAAGGAGGCGCAAATAGAGCTTGCGCACGTCAGAATGAAATGATTGGCAGGGAGTTCATGGTGGGGAATTACGCTCTAGTCTTGAGGGAGAATAGATGCCAACAATTGCGTATCCGTTTGACATGTACATCAAACTGATATACAATTCGTATGTCAATATGACATACGCGTTTTGCTGAGGAGGGCATGATGTCCCCAAAGAAATTAATCTCTACGAGAGTCACCAAGAAGACAGACGAACAACTGAACGAGCTGGCAGAAGCACAGGGGGAGACGAAGGCCCACGTGATAGCCCAGGCCCTCGATCGGGAATATGAGCGATACATGATCGGGCAGGAGAAATTAGCCAAAGCCGAAGCAAAGCGGATGGAGCTGGAGAAGACATTACGGGACACCGAACTACAGCTAAAAACATTAGCCGAATTGGAATTAGCTGCCGCGAAATTCGCGGAGATAGCAGAAAGGTTAGGTCAATATCCAGATCCGAAAATCATAGAGACTTTGCAGTCCGAGATGGCGGAGGCTTTACAGACACTGGAAAGGGTCAGGAAAGCGCGAGCGCAGGCTGAGACGTAAGTTCATGTTGAATTTTAGATCATATCAAAAACCGGAAAAATCCCTGTAGAAGCGAAAAAACTGGCTTTTCATACCATTTTTCAACCGTATTTTGGGACTGTCGATAGAAAAACCTACCCAACAACGCTCTGGAGCCCAGGAGAACGCCCCAGAGCGTTTTTATATTCGATTGCATAGATTGATGCAACTTGGATTTTTTTTAGGCTTAAAATAGCCCTCCTTGCTTCGATTAGGTATTGAAGCGGGTTCAATGACGTGTAAAGATGAATCAGGCTGATGGGTATGCTCGATTGACCACAGCAGAATTTAAATTATGCTTTGAGTGCCTGTGTTGGGGGATTACGTAATGAACAACGGATCTAGCTTTTAGAGATATTGTGAGCACGATGGAGGAGGGGTGAATGGTCAGGGTTGATTCTCAGCGATATATATATTGCGGAGGGTGTGTCAGTGTTTGCCCAGTAGAAGTGCGCAAGCTAGAGATCGTCTCGATGAACGAGGGCTTAGACGATCTACTTCACCTTCCGCACGATAATGATCTGCCCACCTCCGCCGGAGGTTTCCAGCGCGACCACTTTCCCCTGATCATCTCGGATGAAGGTGTATTCTCGGGTGCTTACGGTTGAAAAGAAGCGCGTATCGGATTCAGGATGAAGTTCACGTGTCTCGCCGTCAGCCGCGGTATTTAGAACAAGTTTGTCCTTCTCAGTTCTGATGCTGATCGGGAAATCGGGATAGTCTGCTAGAACGTATTCACCCGCGAACTGTTCAAGGATCAGGGGATCGACATCGACCACCGATTTCTCGATCGGTCTGAGGGCAGGCCATCCATAAATTTGAGCAAGGCCTCGTAGTACTTCGTTATTCAATTCCTCTCCGCCTTCACCGTTCGCCATCACCACCGCTCCTTGCCCAGTCTCCGGGAAAGCGATCATTTGACTTCGGTAGCCTTGATTCGACCCTCCGATTAGGATATGAGCGGTGCTCCCTTCTCCAGCACGTAGGAACCCCATTCCGAACCCCCAGTTACCCTCACCACCCTGGGCATGAAGCATTTCCTGTATCATGCTTTGGGACAGGATCTTGTTCGATTGGTCTTTTGTGGATGTCATCACCTCAATCAGGAAGATCGCCAGGTCAGAGGATGTTGACCAGAGACCCGCCGCCGCCAGCTCGGGATAGATGTGCCAGCCTCCGCTAAGCGGCTCGCCTGTAATACTGTGGCCTAGAGCCGCACGGGAGACATCTGCCGCGGGGAGGGGTTGGAGGAAAGCACTGTTACTCATTACGAGTGGTTCTAATACCAGTTCCATCATCAAATCCGGAAATGGCACGGAAGTGAGGTCCGTGAGCAGTTGTTGGACCACAATGTATCCACCCCCTGAGTATTGGTATCTACTTCCCGGGACCAGATCCACTCGGATGGGCGCTGAGTTCGCAGGTGATCTGCCGTCAAGGATTTCGAGTACAGTGGGGATCTCCTCCTCCATCGAGTAACCATCAAAGCCATGTACAGTCATCCCAGCGGTGTGACTCAGAAGTCGCCGCAGGGTGACTTTCTCTTCAAAGGTGAGAACGCTCTCCGGCACTTTCCACGATCGGATGACCTCGTTCACATCTTGATCAAGTTCGAGCTTCCCCTCCTGGACAAGACGTAGCGCAGCCATCGCCGTGACAGATTTACTGATGGAGGCCGCTTGAAATAAGGTATCGGGGTTGATGGGGTTGTCGGTCTGCGCGCGGCGAGTTCCATGGCAGATAACCCCCTCTATCTCACTGTTGTTTATCAGCGCGATGCAGATCCCGGGGACGTTGTAGTGTTCCATCCGCTCGGAAAGGAGCATCGATGGCGTTGGTTCACCTGTGATCAGGACAGGGGGGAGGAGTCCTTCTTCAACGGAGTTCATTCTTTTAGCCTTATCGGTTATACCTGCTCTACCCAAGCATCGAGGCCTCTGATGATAGCATGTCCTATATCTGCTTGCACCACATTGGGGGTGTCTCTTGAATAGGTGTAAAAAGAGTAAGCAGCGGCTTTAATATGACACTCACATGAGAGGACAAGTAGATGGATTTTGAACGGGTTTGGGCGTGGATCGAGTCGAAGATTTGAATAGAAATTCAGGTGGATCCGAGCTCAAAACCACGCTTCTGTAGGATCCCTATCACCCTTTTCTGTTTCCCCATGCGGTAGATTTACTGAGAAGCGAGGCGCGAATGATCGGACGGAAGAACCGGATCAAATGGCGTCTGAAACCTAACCTTGCTTTCAATTCCTGAACGTAGTCATCGAGTGTATGACGTTGAAATTCCAGGATTTCTTGGCTTTCAATCGTGTCCAGCCAATCGGTGGGGTAGGGTTCATCAGGAAAGGCCTCCTCCGGCAGCATTCCGACACCAACCGCATCCAGCACGCTAGCGACGAGTTCGCGCTGATAGAGCTGACAACTCGACCCTCCCCCGATCAGCCAGGTCTTGCCCCACACTTCATCGGACTCCAGCGCGTTAGCGATGGCCACTCCGACATCCTTCCTATGGACGAATTCGATGCGGTTATTCAAGGGGACCTCAAACATTCCCGGGTCGAGCACCAAGCGTACCGGTAGGGAGGCTCCCAGGCGGAAAATTGTCCATTCCAATCTGGAATCCTTGATCAACTCTTCGCACTCAATCTTGTGCTTTGCGTAATGTTCGATCGGCTGCGGCTGGTCGTGTATTGTACGTGGGGGAGGCTGATCTTGCGTTTTTCCATACACATGCAAAGACGATGAGAAGAGAAGCTTAGGCGGCAAGGGTTGAGCTTCCATCTCCTCGATCAAATTGCGTGTCCCACCGACATTAATCGCTCTGGCCCAATCTGGATCGTCCTCGCTGCTGACACCGGTGGCCGACAGTCTTGGAATAACGAAAGCCAGATGGACCACGGCATCCTGGTCCCAGACCACAGCAGCAACGTCCTCGCGGAGCCGGAGGTCACCCCAGAAGACCTCCACATTTCCATCCAGATTTTGAGCGACTTTTTCATTCGAGTTTGTCTTGAGATCAAAGCAGGTGACGTAATGGCCTCGCTTGAGGAGTTCTTCCAATGCGCTGGTTCCGATATTTCCAAATGCGCCAGTTAATAAAATTTTCATCTTCTCAATTCTCCGCAATACCCTTGAGCAGAATGTGTAGACATTCTTGGGTCACTTGTCCCCAATCGTCCCTATGTTGATCGATCAAGGCTTGGATGAGTAAACCCAACGCTACTGCGAGGATCAGCCTTGCGGTGATCTCGGGAGGAACGTCTTTCAACGTACCTTCTGAGATTCCGTTCGAGACCATCTCAGAGAAGAGATCCTTATACTGATAGAAGGGGTTGATCAACTCTTGCCTGATCGTTGGATCGCGCATCGCACGGGTCCAGAACTCGAGGTAGATGGGGAACTGATCTTCAGTGGTTTGGAGAACCTCTTGGATGAGGCTTGTCATGGAAAGGAGCTCCTCGGGGATACTTGCGGTATCTTCACGAAGTCTCGTCATTTGAAGATCGAGCCCTTCTAACCACCGACGGAGTAATTCCATGAAGACATCCTGTTTGCTAGAGAAATGATGGTAGAAAGCCCCCTTCGTCACGCCGGCGACTTGGCAGATCGTCGCGACGCCGGTTGCGTCGAACCCCTGTTGGGCGAAGGAGCGCTCCGCCGCCTCTAATAAACGAGCCCGAGTCTCTTCGGATCGTTTCTGATGCCTGTTCATCCTGATCCAATCTCCACAATACCGACCGGTCGGTATGTATTATAATCTGAGGAAGGGATCTCTTCAATGGTAAGTTTGCTTCGTCGCACTGACATGCCCCTCACAATGACAGATTGAGGGAGGGCACAGTTGCCCAAGCACGATCTTTTTAATGTCATTGCGAGCCCAGCAGGGACGAAGCAATCTCCTCAATGGTAGGGCGTGCGCGTATTGTGAGGAAAACCATCCCTCTGACGATCATAAGAACATGCATCCGGACCTCCAATCATAGACAACCACAGCAGCAAAGATTTCGCGCCCTTCGACCACAATCAAGCTCGATTGTTCGAGCAATCTAGAGATGTGTGGAAAGGCCTTACCCGCATTAACGGGTAACGCGAAAAAATGGGGCTTGACATGCCTTTGTTTTAGTTGTATACTGAAACCGCGAAACCCGATAATACGGGTAATGCAAATAAACGGGAATTATGAATAGGAATGGGAGGATAAGATGGCAGACCTAGAATTCATCGCACCACCCAAGGTAGCAACGATCTCCTTCTCGCTCGAACCGGCCTATAACACGGTGGCAAGTTTGCATCTTATTTGCGAGGGGCTATCTGGTTTTAGTGAGTGGGTCCAGCAAACGACGAGTGAACTATCGCCAGAGAAGAGGCTTGTTAATAGTCTCGTGTGTGGTTCGGTTCCCATCTTTCTCGAGGGGAAGCAATGGCCCAGCTTTGAAGCGTGGATGGATCACCTGGATACATTAGATCCAACTGCGATGCGCGATCGAGAGGTGGCTCTCTTTCTCGAGAAGGTGGAAATGCATTGGAGTGATGAACAAGATCCTGTGCCCTCAGCGGAAGAGTTCTTGGCTGATCGTGAGCTTTTCATATCCATTGTTGAATCCATCATGACTCATAAGGGTAAGGGCAAGGTATTCAACCAGGAAGAGTATGAATTGGACTTCCAATTGCTCAACGACCCTCCGGCCAGGAAGGATGCCCTTCTCTCCCACTTACGAGAGATGTGGGACTTATACCTGGAGCAAGATTGGAAGCGTAACCTGCCGATGTTGCAGGAATCCATTGCAGCTTTTGAGACGATTGATTTTTCAGAGAAGTCTACAACAGAAGCTGTGCTCCAAATCATCGATCGAGATCGTCTGCCTGATGGGTGGGATCAAAAGCTTGAAGAGATCGAGAGGATCATCTTTATCCCCTCCGCACATATCGGGCCCTATATCCTTATGATTGATCTCAGCCAGAAAACCGCCAGGATGGTCTTCGGCGCTCGCGTCCCAAAGGGTGCAACCGTCGCCTCCCCTGCACTCCAGCGAACAGAACTCCTCATGCGTCTCAACACACTGGCGGATGAGACCCGGCTGCACATCTTGGAGCTCCTGACCCAGGAGGACGAACTCGGCGCGAAGGACATCATGTCCCGCCTCGACCTCAGTCAATCGGCCGCATCACGCCATCTACGCCAGCTCAGCGTCACGGGTTACCTGATCGAGGGGCGTCGCGACGGCGCAAAGTACTACCGTCTAAATCAAGATCGCGTCAAAGCCACGACCGATGCGATTGAGGCCTTTCTGAAGTAGTCACTGTGGTAATTCTGGAGATGTCTAAGATAGGGTTGTGGTAGGTAATCATCAAGACAGTACGAGAGGAGCATACAATGTTAGGTCCAATGGTTCCTGAGAGATTTTATGTGATGGGAATGTATCGAATGCGGGAAGCAGAGATCTTGGAGGACGTAAAAGTTTCCCGATTGCTCAAGTCAATCCATCCTGTACATCAGACTTTCCTTGAGCGGATATTGTATGGTGTTGGTGCCACGCTTGTTTCTATCGGTGAGAAGTTGCGGGATCGGTACACACCGACGATATCGAGCCCATGTGAGGCTTATCAGACCAAGATCTAATCCCAACGGTAATGAACTTTAACCTCCTACTGCATCAGGGCAGGTCAAACCTGTCCTGATGCATTTAAATCCCTCTGAGAGGTGAAGGATGGTTGTTTGGATCTAAGTGAAGCCAATGCGCATAGCTATAAATGTGAGGTGAGGGAACCTGGCACCTGCCTCTATCGCTCTCATTTCTACAATAGTCTCAACGCTTCGGCGATGTCCTCAGCGATCATCCTGCGCTTGCTTTTCTCGATAAAGAAACTTGGACCCGCCTGAAGGTAAGAAGGGAAGGCTCTCATGCCACGGAAGGTATAGTCATGCCCTCGGATCTTGTAGGTAGAACCTGCAGGGATAACCCTGTCCTCACCAACAGATTTTGCGATGTAATTGATTGCTCTGATCGCCACATCACCCATCAACAGGAGAACTTTCACATTTGGAAAGAGGTCAAGCTCCTGTTGAAGAATGCGCGAGCACTCCTTGATCGTGGCCGCTTTAATCCCATATCCGGTCTTCCCACATTTCACCGCGGTCGTGAGGTACACGCCCAGATTGAGGATCTCCTTCATCGAAGCGACATCTGCGCCGGCATCATTGAAGGCTTGTACCGTTGTTTGCTGGAATAAAGGATCACCTGCCGCATAGTAGTAGTCGCTAGCGTCTGGAGGTGCGGCCTCGGAGATCAATATGATCGATATCTCCTCCGGAATGATTTCGACGTTCGGCACGATATAGCTCTCATGCTTCACATCCTGACACGGAAACTCAATGCATTGTATGCACTTGTCTACTCGCATGTCCCTGTTCTCCCGATCTTTCGAGATTGTGATCACCGAGATGAATTCGTGTATCGATTAGCGAGTTTTTATGATTTTTTTAATCACAAAAGGTCGACCAGATCTGAAATTGGAAAAAAACTGTATGTCTAATTCTAATCCTATTTAATGTTTGTCTCATGAAGACCTGGTTAAATTATTACCTAGATCTAATGCTGGTGTCAGGCAGGAGAGTTTCGATGAGAGATACCCTCTACCCTCTTTTTAACTTTAAGACGCGGTGACATATAGGTAGAAGGGAGATCACGCTCTGCTCCACCTGGCCACATGGCAGGGGAAAATACTCACCATCTAGGTTTATCCAACCAGACCACCTGGCGGATGTTTACAGGATGCATTGCTCGTATGATTCGTGGGGTAAATCTAAAATCGCACTCAAGTTTCCCCGGGATCATGACCTTTATCGAGGAACAAATTGGTCAAGGTCGTCGTTAATGGAATTTTGGATTGTTCGTGTGCATCTCTTGGGAGGTGCTAAATCGTTTTGTGTACCTGTTTAACAACATGGAGGTAGGTATGAATACAACATTTAACCGCGCAGCTTTAGTCCTCGTTATTCTCACAATGGCTATAACGGCATGTGGGCAGCTGATTTCTGAGTCTGATTTCGGGAAGGTAGGTGATGTCGACACACCCACGTCAGAGGTCGATGAAAACAGAGATCAAGTAGATCAAACAGAGGCTGAACCGCTTCCTACTGAGGATCCAATGGCGAATGAAGAACAGCCTGTGATCGACGGATCCCTCTTTTGGAGCGAAGTGATCGACGATCGCACCGGGTTGAGATTTGCTGTGCCGTGCTTTTGGCAGGTGAACCTTCCTGACCTAGATCCCGGAGGATTGGGTGCGTTCTCGATACGTAATTACGACGAAGCGTTTGTGCTTGCACATCCAAGAAGTCACATCTCGGAGGACGAGGGGGCGATCAAGATCGACATGGCCTATTTCCAACCTTCTTCCTTGAGTCTCCCTACGGATACGAACTTAGGTGAGTTTGCACTTGCCATCACGGATGACGAGCTCAGCGAACTCCTGGACACGGAGGAGGTTTTGGTGAACCATCAACAGGCTTTGTTGGTCACCAATCGAGACACACGGGATGATTCAACTTACCAGTATCACCTTTTCGGGATTTCAGATGATTTGATTCTGCTCTTTAGTGTGTGGCCTCAAAGTGCGCTGGCTACACCGGATGTTCGTGGCGTGCTAAATTCGATCGCCATCGCCCGCGAGGTTAATGTCCAGATCCCACAGATCATCCCGGGGAATCCTCCACTTGGCGTGCCGGCGCCCTGCTTGAAGGGGTTTGAAACCACATCAGATCAAACGGATTTATCCGGCACTTTGTCGTGTCAAGCTGCCGAGGTGGGCTCCGCCGAAGAACTTGCGTGCCATATCCAAGCAGCTTTGTTGGTGAGAGACATGCAGACACTGGCATCTCTGATGAGCGATCCATTCACCATAGGCTATTGGGGATCAGAGGGCGGCTGGGCCAGCCCGATGGACATGGTCAATGAAATAAGTCACAACCGCTTGCCTGCAGATACAAGTGGGTTGACCTTCACCACCGACCGCAACGTATTTCCACCGCTTCAAGGTATGCCACCGGAGAGGATGTTTGGACCGGATATTGATGTCGCCCTCATTATCTACAGTGAAGGTTGGGGAGGAGATGGAGGAGGGGCGGCTCTCCTATACATCGTTCAGGATAGCGGTGAATATTACTGGCACAGTATGGTGTACTCGCACGTGCATTTCGATAAGTAGACGATGATAGTTGGTGGGATACAAGAAAGGTATACGTGTACCCTTTTGGGTGAGAAGAAAGGTGCAGGTTTCAAGTCACAAGTCATAAGCCTCAAGCTATCAGCTACAAGCAATGTGATACCTCCCCGCGAGCTCAAAGCTCGAGGGGAGGTGATGTGATCCATTCTTTACACTACCCTCTCCAGTTGGTCATCACCAAGCCCAGTACACAGAGTACGATACCCACATAATTCACCGTACTCAGTTTCTCCCGGAACAGAAGGATCCCGATTGGAAGGAGTAAGACCGCCACGGCCACATTTGAAACGATCGCTCCCAGGCTGATCTGCCAACCTGCGCGATAAGCCAACAAATACCCCACCTCCACCCCCACAATCGCAATACCTAAGGCAATGCTGACCCAATTGACTTTTTTGATCATTTCAACGAAGCTGGTTGATACGGGGAATAATGGGATCAGCAATATACTCAACAGCATGGATGTCGCATAAGTGACGACGAAGTGTTCGCATTTCCTATCGATTGGTGGGAGTGATTTCTTTTGGATAGGGTAAATTCATCGCTGGTGGCAATCAATGCGGAAAGGAGCAGCGATCTGATCATCGCTGCTCCTTTTTTATCCGAGATAGGATTTGATCGAGATTAATCAGCTTTGGCGACAACCGTTCTCGTTTGCCTTCGCCTTTGTGTAAACCACATGGTTATGATGAAAGGGATGAATGCGAAAAACATCCATGGTTGGTCTCCATTTATATACAATACGATCAATTTAAGATGGACAATACTCACAGCACGAATGAAGATTCCTAGGCGAATAATGTGCCCCAAATAAGATTAACCAACATGTGCGTTAAAGCAGAAGCCGTTACTTTACCTGTCCGCATCCAAACCCATCCATAAGCCACACCAGCCATGGTAGCCATGAGCGCATACGCCCAATTCGGAGTCGAATACCCTGCAGTTGTGTTGTTCAGGTGCGCGACCCCAAAAATCAGCGAGGCGGCCACCAGCGCGACCCACTTGTTCACCATCCGTTCTGATAGAAGGTTCTGGATCAAACCGCGGAAGAGCACCTCCTCGATCAAGGCGATGAGCAGATAACCACCCAATGCGCCTAGGAGTAACTCAACAAAACCCGGAAAAGCAGGATTGTAATGCAGAAATTGTATCCCGAGTCCTATCGGGAGACCGAAGACGGAATATGCTAAGAGTCCTCGAAGTGCATTCCAAAAATCTTGTATACCTAACTGGAATGTGAATCCCACGCCGTTCAAGGGATAACGCACCAAGAAAAGATACAACGCAAGCGCCACTGCGATTAACGTTTGAACAGGCAAGTGAACGCCAGGTAGGAGCAGCGCATCGATCGAGGGCAGGAGGGAGAGATTGGTTAGCTGTGAATTCAAGTCCACACCCGGAACGAAGAAGTCCACCACCAGTACAAACAGATCGGGTTCGATGGGCACCCAGATCGCTAGAATGGCCAGGACATGGAAAAGGTCAAAGGGTTTCTTCCGTTCCGGACGCAATCGAAGGAGCAGGGTAGGCAACGTGAGGAATATCAGAACGCGTATGATGTCGCCCAAGTCCGGTTGAAAAGCCGACGCTAATAAGAAGGGGATCAGGAGAAATCCCACCGTCCAGTCCCCCAACCTTTTATTCAACTGCGATAATGCTGCTCGCCAGGGAGAATAGGCGAAAGCCAAGTAAGTCAGTAGCAGAAACCAAGCAGCGAGGGTGCTCATCCGATCTACCTATTCCAGTGGAGGCGGCTGCCATGCCGCCGTATGACCGGGCATGGGAGCCCGGTCTACTGGTTAATGATCAGGCGTGGGAGCCTGACATACTGGATAATTTCTCGAGAAATGTGTTGGATCGGGAATTGTATCCTGATCCGCTGTGATGGAGGTCATTGCAGACAAATTCTAATTCCCCTAATGATTTTGAGGAGAACCAAAACATCACAAGTAAGCCGCGAGCGGTCGATATGGGTTTAGGGGTTCTGGCGGGATGATCCTGTATTCACCTCCTAAGATACGACGAACCAGCCACTCGCACCACGATTCGAAGGGCTCGTCAAAGCTCTCCATCTCCTGGACGGAGAAATAAGCTGCCCGATCGGTCTCGATTCCACCATCGGGTTTCGGAACACCACTGAGGTGCTGGCATAAGAAAACGATCGCGACCCAGCCTTCCTGATGCAACTGTTGTATCCCAAGCAACCCTTCTATATTGGCTTCAACGCCACCCTCCTCTAGGGTCTCCCGTAAAGCTGCTGAGTCAGGCGACTCATCAGGATCCACAAATCCCCACGGGATGCTCCATTGTCCTTCGAGTGGGTGACCTCGGGCTTGCCGCACAAAAAGCGCCCGATGCCCTTGGAGGACAACCGCACCCACGCACACTACGAGCTTTGGCAGTCCTTCCGATGATGATCGATTTTCAGTGACCATAGATTTTTAATCCTGTTTGAAAAATCATTGCTTCCCGAGTTGGTGAGCTGCAACTCAAAAGGGCTTGAAGCGGTTATTCTTCTGAGGCAACTAACGAGTATATCAGGATCATTTCATACCGTTGTCCCATGACCACATTTACTTCACCGGTAATGATGCCATATACAATAGACCACTGAGTCCCGTCTTGGGACACTTCATGCAGCAGATCCATCGCTTGGCCCATGTCGAGCCGGCCCTCACGATTTTCAAGTTGATGAATGATCAGATCATATCGCCAACAAACACCTTCCGTAGATTCGCCAGATGCAGCTCGCAGGAAATTGGTCGCTTGATGCCAAGGCTTGTCATTTGTGATGATGACCATCTCACCTTGATAGAATTCCACCAGAGCTGAGCGTCCCGATCGATCGGCGATCAGATAGTGAAGAGGTGGTCCGCCTTCCATGTCGATGTTGTAGGTTTTTAGGATATCCACGGCTTCAGCTACAGTTTTGGCTCGATCGAGCATCTCTCGGATCACCATCAATGAGCCAATGGTTTCTTTCTCTGGATCAGGACGCATGAGACCTGGCGCGACCGCTGCCATCCCGATAGTTAGCCCATGCTCGTTCATGCCGTCGAAAGGGAGGAATGGAGCATAAAGGAGCGCTTGACGCTCAAGTAGCGGGAGCTCGAGAATGGTTCCAGCGTTTGTTCCTCCAAAGCCTAAATAGGCGATATCCACCATCGAGACTGAAGCATAGCCATCCGGTGGGTTGGTAAACAGGAGCAGCGCCGGGCTGTATTCCCAATCAAAGTTGCGTCCATAAAGCATGCTCTCCGCATCACCGAGAGCTGCGAAAAGCGAACAAGCCCATGGGCTGGGGTATGGTTCTGTCATCTCGAGTAAAGACCACTTGGGTGATCTCATGGCCGAGCTTTGTCCATACGTCCCGTAGTAATGCATCGTGTAGAGGGGATAATCGTCCGCCTTTTCCAGGCTACTGAGGGTGGCAATCTCATCATTGGATAGACCTTCTGTACCTTCAACAACAGTTGGGCTGATTGAAGTTGAAGGGGAGGTCGGGGGATGGGTTTCTTTTAAGGCGGTCTGCGTGGGTGCATTCGATAGAACGCTGCAGCCGGAAATGATGAAAATCATCGTGGAAAGACAGATGATTTTGACCAGGGTGGTCCGTGAGGTTTGTATGTATTTCATGGTCTTATCCGGCTTCGCACAGCATCAACCGGCAAGCCCCACATCTTCATCTCGATGCACTCGACGATATCAAATCCAGCATCTGACATGGATTGGGAGACAAATATGGGACGGCAGTCCACATAATTGGGAATCCTTTCGTGTGCCCACTCATACAATCGAACTGCAAAACCAGTCACGTCTTTCTTCGCCATGGATACCACGACCAATCGTCCGTCATGACGAAGTACTCTCATACACTCCAGGAGCACGATGGGAATCTCTAGGGTGTCGAACAGCTCCAGGGTGAAGCTGGTAAAGACTGCATTAAAACGATGGTCCTCGTAGGGAAGTTTTGCGCCGTCGCCACATCTAAGTTCAACCCTATCTGAAAGACCTGCGGCCTTGACTCGTTCGCTGGCAATCTGATGCATCCCCTCTGAGAGATCGATTCCATAGACTCGACCACCATCACCAACGGCATTTGCTAACGCCAGGATCGCTTTTCCAGTTCCGTATCCAATTTCGAGAATGCTCTCGCCTTCATCTGCCCTTAAAAGATCCAGGCCCACTTTTACGAATTTCCACTCGCTCGTCCCCGCGAGCAGATCGTACCATCGGCTCATCCGATCATAGCTTACTTTCGCCGTTTCTTTTGTACGGGTGACCCGACTCATTTGACCGCTGCTATGGGGCATTTCCATTCTCCGAGGCCTGATTGATGTTCAATCCCTGCTCGTAGCTATATCTCGAATACAAGTGGTTCATTCACCGGCTCGAAATAATGATTGCAGCTGCTCGCATTGATAAAAGTTGTATGCTCATTCGCCGTTACCCCAACACCTTCGTGGATGTGACCGAAGATGTGAAATCGCGGACGGATCCGGACCACCACTTCTAAGAGATCTCTGCATCCAACAACCTCCCCTCGGAACGTCCGATCACCATGACCATAAGGTGGTCCGTGCGTGATGAGGACATCTATCCCTTCTGGGATCAGATCCCACTTTGCTCGGATCTCGGGTCCGCGCTGGAGGTTGAAAGCCCAATCATGGAACCAAGGCTGCCAGGGGCTCCCATAAAAGCGGATCCCCTCGATCGCCACAGATTGATCCTGAAGATAGATGGCGTTCGTGAGCACCGCTGCGCTGCGTTCAGGATCCCGCTCGAAGCAGAAATCGTGATTACCGGCGATGGCGATCTTCACCGGATGGGGCAATTGCCCCAGGAAAGCATCCAAATCTTTAACGTCTTCAATGGAACCCCTTACCGTCATGTCTCCTGCGTGGAGCAGGATGTCCCCATCCGGGACATTGAGAGCCCAATGGTTGCCGTGGGTATCGGAGATGGCTACAATCCTGATGGACATTATGGATCCTCAAGAGCTAACAGGTTATAACGATGGCTTAGCACTGGCGGGTTTCATCATGACATAAAACGCTGAACCATACCATTTCGAGTACTTCCTGTACAAGTCAACTTCGTGTTGTTCCTTCTCGAGAACTTTCAACGCCTCAGGATCCGACGCGTACTTCTCACGCAATTGGAGAATGAGGGTCGCTAGAGGGTCATAATAATCGTGCCACCAGACTTCCTCTGGTACTTGAAAGTGATCGATGAGTTCATATCCACAATCTTTGATCTTTTGGATATTCTCAGCCTCCGTCCTTATCCCAGGGCAAACCTTCACCCAATGATCAAGGATCTCCCGTGGAGGATCTTCCTGCAACCATGTCATCTCGTGAACCACAAGAAATCCACCGGGTTTAATGAATCTCCTCCATGCAACGAGGCCTTTCTCAAATCCGACCACGAAAATCGAGCCTTCAGCCCAGATAATGTCGAAACTTTCTTCTGGGAAATCCATGTCGTGCATTGAACGGTTCATGATGTTGACTCGATCAGATAATGCACGCTCTTCAGCCTTCTCGATCAATTCGTCCAATGAAGCTTGGTTGATATCCAAACCAATGACAGTACCCATGCTTAACCGAGCCAATTCCAAGGTCACTTCACCCCGACCGCAACCGATGTCAAGGATCCGAGGGGCGCTTATCTCGGGGATCTTATGATATGCCTCCCGGGTGTAGACGAGGCGCGCTTCCTTCTCTACTCGCACGCCTTCCCGGATCTCGCGATAGATTTCCATTGTCATCTCTACATTTATTTCATGTGGTTAGTTCGATCACGGTGCATCATCAAACTAGAGCAGCCACTTGAAGTCCACAAACTAAAATCTTTGTCCATGATTTGAAGCTGAAGCTATGACCTATTAACTTATGAATTGTACTGCTAAGGGTTTCATAAGGATCATACAACGAAACAGCTCCTTGCCCATGCAACGATCTGTTTCATTCTCAAGCGAGACCTCAGGTAGTGGGTTCAGTTGGATTTCGATACTCCGGAGCCCTATAGTAGGGAAAGATCCACGCAAGCAAGGATAACTCAACGAATGTGTGAGGTTCAGAGTGCCGCACTTTCGAAAGAGCTGCGACTTCATGACCCTCATATCTTCCGGTTAAGAGACGCGTTGTTCCGATCTTCTCCTCAAAACGATCGTTCAGGCTGTGGACCGCCATCCCTCGCCGTTCCAAGCGACCATCGATATACGTGTTCCAGAAGCACCGAAGCGACCTTCGGACCGAGGCAAACCGTCGAACGGGTAGATGTTTTATCGCTGTGTCAATCTCCTCTGACAATAGACCCACGGTGAAGTGGCGATCATGTCGATCAATGAGTCGTGTGAGTTCGTGTGTCAACGCGGCTACAAGCTCAGGATCCACCTGTTCCTCCGAATCTGGAATACCGAGCGAATAGAAGGGGTACTCCGTGATATTAAGTCCGAAGATAATTGAAGGCTGCAAGAGGACCACCACCCGAGATAACGCTTCATCGATATCGTCGTCTCTCAATGGATGGTTTAGCCAGACTTCGCGTATCGATTTCAAGTGCTCTCTGTGGGAGCTAAAGTCGTGGGATGCCTCGAACTTCATGATCCAATCCTCTCATGGGACCGATTTTAATAGCGCTTATCGGCTTAGCGTTGTGAAGCCATAGGTGTCACACAGCTTTAACGGATAAACCATTCTACGCAGTGAGCAGGTAAATTGTGTATCTATCCTTCACCTAAAGTGATATCTGGATGATCAAAGTAATCTTGCACATTTTCATAATACCTAGCCACATGTATCCCATCCATGAGTGCATGATGTCCTTGCACACTCAACGGCATTTTCAAGATCTCCCCGTCTTCGAATATCTTGCCCCAAGCAAACCGGGGCACAGAATCCGCCGGAGACAAATGGAGTGGATGCATAAAGCTCGTGAAGGACACCCAAGGAATGGCGGTCATGAACAATAAATCATCTCTTCCTGGCTCGTCTTTCAGGGTGAGGTTCTCTTTCACCTGAGCGATCATCTCGGCAGCGCGTGGTGCAAACTCTGAGAAATCCTCATAGTAGTCAAACGTACAGAAACTGAACAGATCCTCATCCACGAGAATGGTTCCAGAGGGGTGCACGATCTCGTGTTCGATCACTTCTCCTTCTCGAATCCGTTGACGGAACTCGGGGATGTCATTCGAGGCGCGTGAGATCACGTACACTAAAGCCACGGTAAAGGAAAAGCCACGCCGCTTTACAGCTGGGTAGAATGTCGACAAATCTACATTCGCGCACATGTTGAAGTGTGGTTGGTCGAAGGCGCTAAAGACTTTGAAGTGTTCACGTCGTGGATATGTTTGCATGTTGATCCTTCGCATATCTACCTCTCAGTTGAATAGCTGAAGATCCTCGAGTGTTAGATCGATCCTGCACAGCCTTAGAGGAATGATAACCCCAAGCTGTGTTCGGGGCACGTCGCATACGGTCAAGAACCATGTCCAGAATACCACTTTCGAATCCGAACCACGGCCAACCCAGTTGGGTACAGCGTGGTAGTGCATGGTCGTTCCCAGCAGGAGATTGTTTGTTGTAGCCGCGCCCTTTAGGGTGCGCTGAGAAACGCAGGCTAAAGTTTGCGGCTACAGAAATGTCATTTACCCAGATGTCATTCTGAGCGCTCCTTCGACAAGCTCAGGACAGGCTCTCAGCGCGAAGAATCCCTGAGATGTTAGGAAGACAAGAGTCTCATCATAGGGATTCTTCGCTCGCTTCGCTCACTCAGAATGACATTTACATGTGGTAGGGGCGCACGGTCGAAGATGCAGGGTGACCCCGCGAGCTCAAAGCTCGCGGGGAGGTTATCTCTAATGTAGCCGCACCCTTTAGGGTGCAACATGGATCATTAGTCATACGAGTGCATTTTGTGATCGATCCAAAACCGATCTAGCGGTTCGATTTTTCCATATGCTTCACAGACTGCTTGATGAGTTCTCGCAGGGACACAAGATCGACATCCTCGAGCTTGTTGATGTACAAACACGATTTCCCCGTTTTGTATTTCCCGAGATCAGCCAACAGTCCATCATAGCCGTCGAAACCGGACATGATATAGAGCGTCAAGTTCTGTTTTCTCGGAGAAAATCCAACCAGGGGCCATTCACCTTCACGACCTGATGCATACTTATATCGATACGCACCAAATCCGACGATGCTTGTGCCCCACATGGATGGCTCTTCCCCTGTTACCTCGCGCATGAGCTCTAAGATCGCGAAACTGTCCTCGCGTTTCTTTTCGTTGGTGACGGAGTTGAGGAATTCTTCCACACTGGAATCGGTCTTTTGAGTTTTTATTTGTGTCATGGGACATTAACCTCACGTTGAGCCGAGCAGGTTAAAAATCATCTTTCCAGCTCGTTTCTCCTTCGTTGTCTACCTTTCATCATCCAGACAAAGGATTATAACAACTCGCGCAGGTCGCGGGGGTCTGTGCTGAACTGGTCGAAGGGAGAAATTCAAACGTGTGGAGTGGGTGATATAATCGTCTCTTCAAACTGATGGTAAGAAATTAATACTTCGATAAAGGATGTGTACTTGATGAAATCAAATCGGTACTTTTACATAATTTTGATCTCTACGTTGTTTATTACGCTATTTGTCACCTCTTGCGGGCCGTCTGAAGTTGTCAGTGAACCGACAGAAACCACGATTGATCGACCGGATGACAAAGGACCCCTTGCTACCGAGTCGCCAACGCCTATCGTTGTCCCGACAGAATCGCCATCTCCACCCGCTCACACGGCTTCCGGATTGGTCTTTTCCAATGCCGACGGGACCTGGTGGATCGACAGGCAAGGTGAGGTACAGCAGCTTATCGATAAGGACCGTGGCGTTCTATCTCCAGATGGCAAGTGGATTGCCTATATTGAGGAAGATCCAGCCACCTACATGGGGGATATCTGGCTTATGGAGGTTTCATCGGGGGCTCGTCAGAATATCACGATCACACCGGATCGGGACGAGGTCTCTCCGCTGTGGGTTCCAGGACGCCCGGAGTTCATCCTCTTTGGCTCCGATACGGAGATCGGTATGGGGAACTCCGCTTACCCAACAGTGATTAACGTAGATGGAACCGGATATCAGATTTTGGATTCGGATACCGGTGGCCTCCGCGATGTTTCTCCCAGCGGCGAGATGTTTTTCTACGGTGGGTATGATGCAACCATGCTCGCTTATTGGTGGGACATTGGCACGGAAGTCTTTGATCCCTCGGATTTCGGCCTCTCTGTGAATAAACTCTTCATACCTGAATGGTCCCCGGATGGAAACAAAGTCGCCTGGTTCGTGGCAGGCAACTTCTTGGATTCAGAAAGTTCCCAGCTTGCTATCGCAGTTTTCGATTTGGAATCCGAAACGGCAGAGCTTATGCACGTCTATGAGCCGATAGGCGGCAGTGAGTTCGTCAATAACTTGGCATGGAGTCCAAATGGGGAGTGGTTGGCTTTTACAACCCACAGCGAACCCCCGGCGACCGGTAGAGCGCCGAACCTGTGGGTCATTCGACCGGATGGTTCAGATGAAACCTATATCGGGGAGGGCACGGTGCCTGTATGGAGGTACGATGGCGAGAACTTGGCCTTCCAGGCATTGAACGAAGCTCAAACGGAGGAAGTATTTTTGGTTGTAACAGGTATGTGGAAAGTGAGCATGATCGATGACCTCCCGTTGCCGGAGAGGATCGGATTCTTATTGGATTGGGTGATGCCATAGGAAGCGTGACGCAAATGCAGCGTTGCCTTGTGCCATAACCTCATCAACCCATACGACCGACTTCGACGATATTGCCCTCGGTGTCTTGAAATTGGAAGAATCGATAGGGAGCCATGAGGTTGATCTCAACGATCTCCGTTAACCCCGATGCGCCAAGCGATTTGACCCTTTCATATTCCACATCGACATCATCCGATGTGAACACAACGACAACGTTGCTCCCCATTCGGACATGGCGGTCGTACTCCGTCATGGGCACATCGTTTTCAAGATCATAGGACGGGTTATAGAGCCCAAGACGATCCGTGATGGAAGTCCATCGGTCCTCATAGCGGTAATCCGCTTTGACCCCCAGGAATGCTTCATAAAAGCTGACAGCCCGGTCCATATCCTTAACTTTTAGATATGTATCTGTAACTTCAGGATAGCTCATGGTTGGTTTTCCTTAATCTAGATGGGACAATACGGTGCGCTGAAAATCGGTGAATTATGCTGCACTGCCATGATGATACACCTGAAGCGGTGTGATCCATGGAAACGTAACATTGAAGCTCCGAAATGAACATGGGTTAGCTTCAGCGACTTGTTAAATCCCTGAATGGTTCATTGAAATTATTCCCGGCTTTCTTGATCTCAACCAGCAGATGAGGAAGAGGACGCCCGGCACCAAATAGGGAACGACAAATACCTGCAGCAAGGTAGACCGCTGATCAGGATTCTCAACTGCGACGACGAAATTCATGATCAGAAATAAAACCGCAGCAGCGAGAACCAAGATGAGTCCACCCAGCCCCTCTCGCCACCAGGCGATCAGGACACCTAGCACCAGGGATAGGACTACCGCAATTTCCGACAAGGATGGGGACGTGGGACCGGTTGTGATGCCCAGGTATACGTAAGAAATTGCGAAGAAAGATCCTGTCCCCCGCGCAAACCAGCGTATCCACATTGTTTTCCTCTCATTCACCATACTCGTTATCCTTTGCACTCAATATCGTGTCTATCTATTGAGTATGCAGTAATAATCCCTCATAACGTTCCTTTTTTGGGGGATATGCGGAATGTGA